>Ga0255422_1022_pt1 | contig 25620 bp, 9 predicted proteins | sample ANMaggSeSYBR02D3_FD_182631 | JGI IMG/M metagenome (GOLD analysis project Ga0255422, IMG submission 182631) | Sediment cell enrichment communities from methane seep in Santa Monica Basin, California, United Staets - ANME aggregate JGI... | ecosystem: Environmental > Aquatic > Marine > Cold seeps >... | reverse complement strand
TACGCCCCTTTTTATTAGTTCTCTCCTTATGGGTCTGGCAACATAGGCAAACACCAATCCCAGGACAACATCAATTAGTTTACGTGCCCACTCCAGCTTTTTTATTTTAGTGGCGTTTACATGAGGGTCGGAAAAATCAAATCCTATAAGTACTATAGCAGATGCCCCCAGTTCCCGTGCCAAAAAGACACATCGGTCCCCGTCAGTAAACCCGCCAAAGTTGTGGACATTAGCCAGGGGTACGGCCTGGGTGGACCCCACTACATTGTAAAGTTTGGGAACAATTGAACTTATAATCGGTATATTGTCTCCGTGACCATGGACCACCATCACTGCCCCCCTCTGGCTGGCCTCTATTTCGGCTTTAACATCCCCGTCCAGGTCAGTCACAATAATGTGGGGCACAATACCCTGATTCATAAGGACGGCAGCGGCACCATCGGCAGCAATGATGCAAAAATCGTCAGGTTGGACCTGTTCAAGTTCACCTTTCAAAGTAGGTGCATTGCCGCATACAAGCACATCCCTGTCCCTGACCAGTTCTTCGAGCCTCCGGATGGATGCTATTTTAGAAGATGGCATGCCTGAAATAATTCCGGACAACACCCTGGCAGATTCTTCATCCAGGACACGGTTATAACCCATATCCCTGATTATTTCCAGGTATAGCGGCTCCCAGTCTTCAAATCTCATGATATCTTTGAAATGCTCATCTTCATGCCTGTACCTTCAACGTCCCATTCCTTAACCAGGTCACCTTTGGGCTCAATATCCATGCTGATGACCAGCAGTTTTGTCCTGACCTCATCGGCAATATGCGCTTCCCAGTCCAGGACAAGATCCAGTATCCGCTCATCTTTTATCAGCACGACAGCATTGATCTTTTCTTCTACATCCAGGTCAAGTTCTTTTCGCATATCCTGCAGCCGCCTGATAACCTCACGGGCATATCCTTCTGATTCTATCTCCCTTGTAAGCATGGCATCCACGTACACAAGGCCGCCAGAGAACTCGGCAGCTGCAATATGTTCGGGTATGGTCTCATTGAACCGCACCATCTCAGATGTTATAGTAACAGTTTCCCCTGCTATTTCCAGTTCACACTGTCCGGAATCCACGAGTGCATCCCGCATTGAAATAACATCAGCAGAACCAATGGCTGCAATGACCTTACCTGCATCGCCTTTGAATACCGGGCCAATAGCTTTTGGTTGTGGCACAGTTTCCAGTCCCAGTTCATCCCAGGTCTCATCACTACTGAGGATCATTATTTCCTTACTGTTGGTTTGCTCAAGCAGTACTGACATCAAGGTTTCAGCAGCCTGTGCTACCTGCTCATTTTCGGGGGCCACCACAATCTTACGCACCGGCCACCTTAGTTTGCGTTTAACCTTTTGCCTGGCATTGGATGCTGCCTCTACCATGTTACGGACAGTATCCATCTGCTTCTCAAGTTCAATATCCACCAGTGCATCCTCCACTTCGGGCCAGTCACACATATGTATTGACTCCGGGCTGCCAGGGTCAAGGTTGTGCACCAGGTTCTGGTAGATAGATTCTGACAGGTGGGGCATAAACGGAGCCATAACCTTGGCAATCTTAACCAGTACTTCGTACATCACCCAGTAGGCGGCCAGCTTGTCAGGGTCATCTCCTTCAGTCCATGTCCTGGGCCTGATCAGCTGGACATACCACCTGGACAGGTCCTCCAGTATAAAATCTGATATAGGCCGGGTGGCCCTGTGAAGGTTGTACTGGTCCATTGCCTCGTTCACATTAAGTATAAGTGAATTCAACCGGCTAAGTATCCAGCAGTCCTCGGGTCTTAGATGAGACTTTACCGAATCATAGGTTACAACCGAGGGGTCGAAGTTGTCCAGTGCCATATAGGGCAGTGGGAACCGATACACGTTCCAGAAGATATTGACCTTCCTATTGATCGTGCTGACCTCGTCCCAGTTGAATTTAAGGTCCTCCCAAGGCGCATTTGATGAGAGTACATAGAACCGTAGGGTGTCTGCTCCGAATTTTTCCATTACTTCCTCAGGTGAAACTACATTGCCCTGGCTCTTGCTCATCTTCTTGCCTGCATCGTCCAGCGTGAATCCGTGCATTAGCACGCTCTTGTACGGTGCCTTGCCAAAAGCCAGCATACTTGCACCCAGCTGCGAGTAGAACCAACCCCTGGTCTGGTCGTGCCCTTCAGTGATAAAATCAGCAGGCCAGAGTTTGTCAAAGGCCTTATGCTCCCGCGGGTAGTTCAATGTGGCCCATGATGCCACTGCAGAATCGAACCAGACATCAAAGACATCAGGCACCCTTTTCATGTTCCCGCCGCATTTGCAGGTAATAGTGATATTATCCACACTTGGCCTGTGCAGGTCCAGTTCACCTTTCTGGTCTGAACGCTCCTGCAATTCTTTCATTGTACCTATAACCTCTTCTGCGGTGCACTCATCACAAATCCAGATAGGCAAAGGTATTCCCCAGTATCGCTGCCGGCTGATACACCAGTCACGTGCGCCTGATACCCAGTCAGCAAACCTGGCAGAACCGGCCCAGTCCGGGTACCATGCCACTTTATCGATCTCGCTTAACATCTCATCCTTGATATCCGATATCTTCAGGAACCACTGCTTGGTTGCAAGATAAATAATAGGGGTCTTGCACCGCCAGCAGTGACCATACCTATGACTGACCATGCCTTTTTTGAGCAGGTTCCCCCTTTCTTCCAGGTCATTAATGATAAGCTCGTCAACTTCCTTGACATATTTTCCTTCATACTCCCCTGCATCGGATGTGTATCTGCCGTCAGGACCAACGGGGCAGAAAATGGGCAGTTCATGCTCCACACCCAGCATAAAATCATCCATGCCGTGCCCTGGTGCTATATGAACGATCCCTGTATTCTCTGCTGTGACGAAATCCGCCATGTAAACATTATGATCAAATCCGGCCTGGGCCGGGACCTTATCAGATAAGGGGTTGTCATATGAAAGTTCAAGCAGGTCTTCCCCAAGCATCTGGTCCAGTATCTCAAAGTCTGTATAACGTCCCTGTTTCAGTACATGCTCGACCAGGCTTGTTGCTACATAGAGTACTTCGCTGCCATCTTTGTTATCCTTCCATGCCCTGATCTTGCTGTATTCAAAACCAGGGTGGACAGATACTGCAATATTTGCAGGGATGGTCCACGGTGTGGTGGTCCAGATAACTATATATGTATTCTCTTCACCCTTCACTTTAAACTTGATATAGACCGAAGGGTCCTCCTCATCCCAGTATTCCACTTCACTGTCTGCAATGGCAGTCTCGCATCTGGGGCACCAGTTTACCACCCGTTTGCCCCGTTCCAGCAGGCCCTTATCATGGCCCTGTTTCAGGGTCCACCAGGCTGCCTCAATATATTCATCCTTCAGGGTCATGTAGGGGTCTTCCCAATCCAGCCACACTCCCAGGTCCTTGAACTGCTGGGTCATATCATCCTTATGCCTGATAGCGAACTCCTTGCATTTGGCAATAAATTTATCTACTCCGTACTCCTCAATATCCTTCTTGGACTTGAAACCAAGCATTTCTTCAACTTTCACTTCTATAGGAAGGCCGTGCATGTCCCAACCTGCCCGGTCCCTGACATGGAAGTTATTCATGGATTTGTGCCGCAGGATCGAATCTTTTATGATCTTGTTCCATGCCGTGCCGAGGTGGATGTGCCCGGTCGTATATGGCGGTCCGTCTACAAAATAGAAGTCTGTACTGCCGGATCTATGCTGTCTGGACCTGGGATACGCATTTATGGAATCCCAGAAATTTTGGATGTCTTCCTCCAGGGTTTTTGGTTCATATTTATTGGTGATTTCCCGTATCATTCCCGATTCTCCGGATAAGATGGATAACAATAATTAACTGGAGTAGATAGTACTTATTATTTGAGTTAAAGATTTCTATCATGGGCAATGGATTCCCATGGTTGCCTGGAAGGCAATTGTGGATAAAGAAATATCAGGGATTAAAAAAAAGTAAATTAACCAGGTATCACAATTAATTCTATGATACCCGGTCTATCGTGGATTAATACTTTGAAGGTGAATGGGCTTCACCATGACATCCTCTACATTCACTCACATCTAATCCTGTTAACTGCGCATGGACTCCCTCATGGCAGTCTGCGCATGGACTTACTTGAAGGTGAACCGGGTGACATTCTACACAATTAATGTCTGAATGCTTGGATGGGTAATCCTGGAATTCCTGTGCCACATTAGTATGGCATTCAATACATAGTTCATTTGTTGTGTCTGAACCGAAATTGACTCCTTTAGGCATATGCCCATTGTGACATTCTGTGCAGTCTTTATTTGCGATATTCCCACTGTGGTCAATCCCTTCATGGCAGTCAAGACAATCCGGGATGCCCTTATGTTCTATATGACAGTCATAGCAACTACCAGAAAGATCCAAATGACTACCACCCTCGGTCTTCACATCATTGTATGCTTCACTATGGCATTTGTCACAGGCATCGTCAGTCAGGAGGGAATGGCTTTCATGACAGTCTTCACAAGGTTTGCCCTCAATATTTATTCTACCTTCTAATTGATGATAACTCCCGTGACATAGATCGCAATCCGAATACATAGGTTCTCCACCGAACTCGTGACACCTATCGCATTCACTTGGTATCATTTCTTTATGAACACTGAACCCGGCCATGGCTTCAGGATGGCATCCTATATCCACACATCCCGTTTCCATAGGATCTACGGATCCATGCATACTTAAGATGGAATCCTCAGTATGGCATCCACCGCAGTATTCCATCTCAATATCCTGATGCAAATGGGTCGGTTTCGCAATACTATATATCAAAAATATAAGTGCCATAATAGCTAACACTGTAACAATTTCTTTTCTCATACACTAATCCACCTTAAATCCATGCTAATCATTAGTTTAAATTAATAAAGTATAATTCCGTATACCTGCAGCAATACACTTCCAAGAAAATCCTCCCTTTGGTTGGATTAACTTGAGTACATAATCTTATAGATTATATACCTACTAAAAAACAATTAATGTATTTCAATATAAATATATCGATATGGTCTGCGGTTGTATAGTCACATAATTATTTCGCATTGAACTATTTTCAGGACTATACAATATAGTCTGCGGCTGAAAAATAAAGTCCCGCCTCCCAGATTCGAACCGGGGGCATCGCGGTTACTGCGCGTGTGCACATTTAGGTGTGCATGATCGAACTACAGCCGCGCACTCTAACCAGGCTGAGTTAAGGCGGGATAATGAATATAAGCAAGTCTCAGCCATCCGGCGGCATTCAGGATATGCACGATAATACTTATCCTTTTCGTTGATATCTGCCGGATATCACCATTGCCCGATATCTTAGGTAAAGTACTAGAGGGTAATTAGCGCAGTTGTGTGAAATCAGTGCTGAGGTTCTTTACTTTGTATCTCAAACAATCCTTGAAATCATCACCCTCAAAATCACATGGCTGCAAGTCATTCGCAGTACATTTCCGGTGGGAATACATCGTACAATCTTCTTTCATATGATCAAAATCCTGGGTTTTATTGATACCTTGATTTCATACTATCATTAAGTATTATGGTTTGCAGTTTATAGTTTGTGGTCTGTGGTCTGTGGTCTGTGGTCTGTGGTCTGTGGTCTGTGGTCTGTGGTCTGTGGTCTGTGGTCTGTGGTCTGTGGTTCATGATATCTATCTTAATCATGTTTTGGCAGGACAATGTTAAATGTACTGCCATTTTCATCACTTTCCGCCCAGATTATGCCATTATGCATTCCGATTATTTCCTTACTAATGATAAGTCCAAGTCCGACACTGCCGTATTTCCTGATTGACGTACCGTAGACCTGGTGAAATCTATCAAAAATAAAGGGAAGTTTGTCAGCGGGAATGCCAGTTCCTGTATCATTAATACTGATCTTGATTTTGTCCCCTTCCTCAACAGCCGTTATTGCAATTTTTCCGTTTTCCGGTGTGAACTTTATAGCATTGATAATTAGATTTAAGATGACCCTGGCAAGTTTTTCCCCATCTCCCTTAATCTCAGGAAGTGTATGAATATCCTGGACAATCGATATTTTTTTTTCTTCAAACTGTGGTTGTATGTCCCTGAGGATTTTGATTATGGTCTCATTTATCGATACCGACTTAATTTGCAATTTCAATATGTTATTTTCAAGTTCTGCAACAATTGAAAGATTATGTATCAGGACAATCAACTGGTCAGTATTCCTAAGAATGATCTTCAGTTTATCCTTTTGTTCATCATTGATTTCCCCCATCATCTTGTCATTGATCAGTTCAGTGCATCCTCTTATCGAAGTAAGTGGAGTTAATAATTCATTGGCAATATTTGAGATGAATTCTGTTTTTGCTCGATGGGCTTCTTTCAAATCTTCATAAGAATGTTCTATTTGCTCATGATATTCAGCAAGCTTCTGTTCAAGTCTGTTTTTTTCAGTTACATCCCTGATAATACCATAAACTTCAGTGATCTTACCATCGTAATTGACAGGCTTGACCTTTATCTCACCAAGTCTTGATTTACCGTCTTTCCTGACCACTTCCAGTATTGCAGGCTTGTCAATAGTTTTTCCGGAGACCAGATCCTTTATGATCTCATTTACCATCTCAACACTAACAGGAGAAAACCATTCTGACAAGTGGGAGCCAATAATATCTTCACCAGGGCAGCCAAACATTTCAAGACCAGCTTTATTAATTTTAATGAAGTAGCCATCAATATCGTGAATGTATATCCCGTCACTTGCATTTTCGAACAGGTCCCTGTATTTGACCTCGGCAATTTTCAGTTGTTCATACGACATCCTGAGTCTTTCATTGTAATACCTTAGTTTAAGTTCCATGTCCTTTTTTTCAGTGATATCGTTTATCATGCTATGGAAGCCGGTTATTCTATCGTATTCTTTGATCACACGGATTTTTACTTCAATCCACCGGTGTTCCCGGTTCGGGCGAATGATCTCCCTGATAACATCTTGCTCAGTTATCTCCCCGGATTGTAATCTTTTCAGGGTGCTAAGGGCAATATCAACGCTGTCCTTTGAAAGCCATTCAGAGAATTTAGTACCGATTATCTGATCTGATGTGCATCCAAAAATTTGAAGTCCGGTTTTATTAATTGAAAGAAAACGACCATTTATATCGGTTACAGAGATACCTTCCTGTGCGTTGTCGAAAAGTTCCCGGTATTTTGCTTCCGAGTAAAATAGGCCTTTATAGGCTTCTTTGATTTTCTCTTCAAGTTGTTCTTTATACTGTTTAAGCTCAAAGACGTTATCTTTTAATCTGGTACATATCCTGGCATTCTGGACCACTGATGCCGCCTGTGAGGCAGCAATTGTTAAAAAATCGATCTCTTCATCCCTAAAGTGGTAGGGGTCGGCCATGTAAATGTTCAATAATCCAGTAACCTTTGTTCCCCTTTTCATTGGCACGAAAATCTGGGCCGAAAAGCCCAGTTCTTTTGTCAGGTCAAACCACGGCCTATTTTTAGTCTCATTAAAAACATTGGGAACAGAGTAATATTTCCCTGTCTTCAGGACAGTACCGGAGGGACTTGATGTTAGTTGTACACCTGCTTTTTCTGCTGCTTTATACACTTTTTCGATATAATCCGGTCCCAACCTGTACGAAGCTACCATCTTCAGTTTACCATCCACCTCATCTACCAGCATGATGGTCCCCGAATGGGCATCCATTGTTTTACATGTGAAATCCAGGATTTTTTCAAGTATCCGGTCAAATTCAAGAGTAATATCTATCGAAGATATTTCGTTTAATGCTCTTAATTTGGATTTTTCATCATTGACCATATTTTATTAAAGCTCCGGATTCCGGGGACAGGCCATTGAATCAGCGCCAATTGTGAAATACAAGCATGTGCCGCAGTAGTTACATTCTGATATTTGCTGCTTGTTAATAGACTTGTTGAAAAAGTCCGGGTCAGCCAATTGTGGCCTTCCAATAGCCACAAGATCAGCCTTATTTTCTGCAATAATCCTGTTGGCATATTCAAGTGTCCTGATATTTCCAACACAGATAACCGGTACATCCACCACACTGCGTATCCCTTCTGCAAGGTTCACATGTACTCCTTCACCCATATCCTCTGATGGGGCCATATGGTTCATACTTGCAAATGTCCCGGCAGCCACACTGATCACATCGGCACCTGCTTTTACAAGTTTGGGAGCAATTTCCTTGACCTCACTTAATGTAAGCCCACCCACAACAAATTCATCAGCACTGATACGGCAGGAAACGGGTGTGCTGCCCACAGTTCTCTTAATTTTTTCTATTATTTCAGTAAAAAATAACGTCTTGTCTTTGCCGTATTTATCAGTGCGCTTATTTGAATAAGGTGAAAGGAACCCACCTATCAGGTAACCAAATGCACCGTGGAGTTCTATTAATTCAGCTCCTGCTTTTTTGGCCCTCACAGCAGCATTTACAAAGTCATCCTGGATTCTTTTTATTCCGGCTTCGTCCAGTTCTTCGGGTGTTTCATTCATGACTGGACAGGGAATTGGAGATGGTGCGACAATAGGATGCCCGGTCATCACAGACAGGGTCTGCCTTCCGGCATGGAATAACTGGGCGGCTGGCACTGCACCGTTTTGTTTGATGATAGAAAAAAGTTCACTGAAGGATTCAATATGTTCATCTTTGTTTATCCGCAGGCAATTCGTGTTGGAAACTCCGTCATCCGATACTGCCATACAGCCCGTGATGATGAGGCCACTGCCCCCTTTTGAAATTTTTTCATACATCCTTGTTAGTCTTTCGGTAACAAATCCGTCCGGTGTTGCAAAATTTGTCTGGAATGCAGGAAAAACGATGCGATTGGGTATCACAATATTGCTGATCTTTATTTGTTCGATGACTTTGTTTAGGTTCATTATCACAAATACATTACCTCTGAATATAAAGATTTTCTATAGCTTTCGTTTTTCATAGTTGTCCATGTTCCAAAGGCAATAACCAGTAGGATGAGGAACTTATGGGTCAAATGGGAGTTTAGTAAATCAAATTATTTCAATAATAATATTAGACGCAGATTTACACTGATTTACTCAGATGCAACCTTAAATCTGCGTAAATCAGTGTAAATCTGCGTCTTAAAAATAACTGGGAAATGGAACAGTGTCAGATAATATATCTAGCGATATTGTATGGTTGACTCGACACTAGTATCCAATATCAAGTTATTCTCATGGGGCAGGGGATTTAAATCCCCCGCCTCCTGAAGCCAATGTAGATAGCACCGGCTGCCAGCAGCACCATCACCATTCCAAAAAGATCAGCACCTGAGAATGACATTGGTCCTGCATCTGATGGCTGGGCGCTCTCATCCTGCATCTCGTATCCTTCCACGTAATCGCTTGGATTGCTCGCACCTTCACCACCGGCACCTGGATCCTGAATCAACTCTGCATCCAGACCAGCGCCGGCACCTGCATCCGTGCTCTCATTGCCAGTTCCGCTATCATGAAGCCTCCGCCATGCGCTACTACTGCTGTCGTCATTGATGGTCTCAGTCACAGGTTGTTCTGTCTGCCGTCCTGTGGCTTCATCCATCAGCTTGCGGTACTCTTCAGCGTCTTCTGCACTGAGACCGGGAACAGACAGCATGCCACTGATGTATTCATCAAGCAAGGGGTTCCCGCAGGTGTGGTGGCAGCAGGTGACGCCGTTGTCTGCTACGGATTCCACGTATTCGCGTACAAGGTTTTCAAGCACGTTTGGATCCGATGGTGTCCAATAGCCTTTGCGGACTGCTTCAAGCAGCCGTGCGTTTATGGACTGGTGTGCCCATGGATTCTCATTATCGAACCAATCATCCAATCTGAGGTCATATTTATCCTCTATGTAGACCGCGTACATTTCGTTCCACATATCAGCGGTTACCGCATCCGGAAGCATGACATTTAGTCCCCAGAAATCCTCAAATATGCTATCAAGTTCGCTGGCACCAGTGTAACCGTGTTCCATCATGCCTTTGATATATTCCCGATTCCAGTATGTGGAACGCAGTTCTCTTGAAAGGAATTTACCAAGGGTTTCTGTTATTGCCTGATTCGGATCCTTGAGGTTGACTATGAACATTTCAGGAGTCTCACCGGATACATGCCTGACTGCCATGCCAAAACCACCGAAGAACTCATAAGTGTGATCAAAAATCACACTGCTGCTTCCACGACCGGAATTACCGCTTCGGCTGAAGAAAACAGCCTCTGTATAGGCAAGTGCATTCCTGAATACTTCAGTATCCTTGAAAGCCCATACATTATCACCGTAAGCGTAACCCATGGAATTCATGTAAAGATTGGCAAGTTTCTCATCATCATCCCAGCTACCGCTTGCATCAACCGCATTTGTAAGGCCGCCAATACCCCAGCTTCCGTCATCCGGACCAAACAGCCTGCACATGGAAAGATCACTGGCTTCGGATGGGCTGTAGTTGTCGGTATCCAGAAGGGCAATATAGATAGCATCACAATGCTCCTTGACATAGTTATCATAGGTGACATTTTCAGCCTGTGCTGCAAGCCTCACTGCCCTGTCCATCAATTGAACCTGCCATTTCCAGTTATCACGGTAAACACCTGTCATAGTAACGACAACATCGATCCTGGGTCTTCCAAGCTCATCTTCAGGGATAAGTTTCACACCTTCCACCTTACCAGAAGAACTCCAGACCGGCTCCACACCCAACAAATACAGGACTTCAGATTCCATAACGCCTTTATGCCTCATGGATTCAGAAGACCATAGTACAAATCCAACCTTCTCTGGATACCCGCCATGAGTAGCATTCCATTCCTTGAGGAATTCATCAACGAGTTGTTTGCCCATTTCCCATGATTCCTTTGTCGGGACAATGTTCGGATTAAATGCATAGAAATTCTTTCCGGTAGGCAAAACTTCATCAGGGCTTCTGGTCGGATCATCGCCTAATGCCGGAGGAATGTATTTTCCTTCAAGAGCATTGATCATACTTTCAACTTCAACATTCGTGCATTCTTTAATACCATCGACATAATCAATTGCATTGTAAAGATCATTTACAACAGTTAACTGAGCATCTGACATACGCCTGATTAATACAACATTGCAATCCGGTTCAGCACCCAAGCTTTCATCCAGGCATGTACCTAAAACCTCTCCAAGAAGAGAGTTAATAACCGCTCCGGCATCATTGTCTTTGTTCATGCCAAAGTCAATATTGATTCTGTTAGATTCGGTTGCATTGATTTCAATACTCTCAGTTTTAAGATACCAGTTTCCACTGCTACTGCGATATAGTGCCGTAATATCATATTCACCATCCGGAATTCCTGTAAATGTGTAGTTACCAGTTGAACTGGATAGATGAACATCAATTATATCACCATCCTGCTGGAGAATCACTTTTACATCTTCTTTGTATACTGGGTAACCCATCGGTGAATAGTAGGTCTGCCCGAAAATCTCTACTGAACCTGACAATTCAATAGGCGGATTCGCTTCCAGAAGATCAAGAACATATTCAAGCTCCAGATTAGAGGTGCCTGTGGCATTCTTTGTAAGGTTTAGCTGGATTTTGGAAATGGCTTCACCATTTTCAACCGTTACATACTCTTTTCCTGTAAGCCATCCGTCATACTCCTCTTTTAAAGAATAAACTGTGTATTTCCCTTCTTTTACAAATGAGAAATTGTATTCACCGGATGCATTACTTGTAACATTTTCATAGTACTGACCGGACAAATAGTCAATGTTGAACCTGTCAATAACAACATCCATCGGATCAGTTTCATTCACCAGAACATCTTCAAGCATGTTATCAAGAACATTAGGGGAATGTGCTGGATTTAACTCATCAGGATCTTCACAAATGCCTGTTGCATTGACATGCCTCACAAAATCGTTTCCTAGCATCGACTTGACCATTGCAATGAGTCCTTCGTCACTCATATCCTCACCGAGTATGTGGAAACCGTAGGTCATATACGAAGCTGCAATTTCATGCAGGTAATCATGTACCGACCCGTAAAGGATGAAATTGTCAAAGGTTTCATTTTCCATTGCGTAAAGATCTTCGGAAGAGTTACCAAGTTCATGTTCGAAATTCAGGTCTTCATAATACTCAATTATGGATTTCTTGTATTCCTGCTTAGGGGAACCTTCTGCTTCCTCGTAATTGTGCATGGCATCATGAAGCATTGTCAGATTACCGTAGAGGCCAGAATTAATAACCGGAGCAGTAAGGTGATCAACCATCACAGCATTGCCTCTCCTCTTTGCGGTTATACCTTCACCTACGCCTCCAACATCATATAGGTAAACAACTGGCATATCTTGTATAAGGATTGCAGGCCAGCATTCCTTAGCCGACAGGCCTACGCCTTTACCCTGTAGCCATTCCTGTGTACCGTGCCTTCCGAAATGAACTACAGCATCCGTACCCAAACCACCTTCATTTGGCTCGTGGTTCAGCCAGAGATAGAATGCAATGTAGTTGTGTGATGGCGGAACTGATTGGTCATGATAAAGCATTGAGTCACTGGTCGTGAGACCTCGTGGAGGCTGCGGTGCAATGAGAATATTGCCAACCTCGATCTTCGGGAACACAAAGTACTGGCCGGATTCGTTTTCATAAACCATTCCCTTTCCGGGTGCTTCACCCCATGTGTCAATTGCACTCTGACGCGCTGCAGGTTCGAGTTCTTCAAACCACCCAAGATACGTTTCCACAGATAAAAGTTCCACGTCGTAGTTTTCAACCATGTATTCCAGTTCGCCAGGTGCCCATACTCCTATGTTCCTGCCCTGCTGAAGCACAAGTTCAAGGAACTCCGATCTGTTCAGGTTCATACCATCCAGATCATAACCGCTTTCATTCATAGCATCCAGGAAGTTCGGGATACTGGGTACAACATCAAGATTTGCAGCCACCATTGCACCCTGCTTTCCATGGTTGTAATAGATTATCGCAACCTTCTTGTCGTGGTTTTCAATGCGCTGCAGATCCATCCAGCCGACTGTGCGGTTTATCAGCCAGTCCATCTGGGAATCGATAGGCTGGAAGGACCAGGCATCAAGTTCTTCATCATATTCCTTCCCGCCGATAACTATGGATTCGATTTCACCACCGATTTCCATTATAGGAATCTGGTACTGAAACCTGCCGTCCTGTCCGTTAACGGATTCTTCCCATTCTTCGATCGTGCCCTGATACTGGATACCATTGATAACAGGTACATTCATATCCTGAAGGGCTTCGGTGTGCCATACGGAAGAAGACATGCTTGACACGCCCATTCCAATGTCAATGAATGCATTAACTTTGTATTTACCATCAGCTTTAAAGAAAGCTTCTGCATCATCCATCTCGTATAATACTCCAGGACGGAAAGCAGGGATCACATTGATTCCTCTGGATTCAAGCTCTGTTATGAGACCTTCTGTAATACCATCACAGAGGTCACCGTCATGTCCTGCAAAGAATGTGACACCTACCGTGTAATTCTCAGGATTATAGACGTGGTGTGTACCATCATCATCGGAATACCATTCAAGATAAGATCCCAGATCTTCAAATATTTCGTATCCGGAATCCGGATGGACGATACCATTGGTTGGTGGTATAGAGGGTTCTTCTATCCTAATGGAGCCAGTATAATTTGCGAAAGGTTCTGAAAGGTCAACCACTGAAAGATAGGTGATCAGGCGAATGATGTTGTTATCATACTGTTTAAGCCAGTAGTTTTCAAGATAGGGATGTTCAGTGTGATTGACATAAGTTATGCCGGGGAAATCTTCCAGATCATAGTTCCAGTCATAGATAAAAGTGCCCGGATTGGTTTCATTGATCATTTCATGAATCTGGAGTTTCAGGTTTGCACCAAGGAAGCTCATGCTGCCTTTCCAGCTAATGAAAACAATGTCATACTTGCTCATATTGATGTTATCATCAAATGGTGTGTAGAGAATTTCCACACGGTTTTCACGGTTACTGCCATACACATCCACCAAGTCATCCATACCCATGTCCTCAACAGCCTGTTTTACCATGGAGGTTTCTTCAGCGCCAATAACAAGGTAAATGATTTGATGAGTTCTGTTGGTATCGGGCAAGTTACTCGTAACCAAATTGATCTTTCTTTCGACATCACTACCTTTCGGATTACTGACAGTGAATTTTACATTAAAGAATCCTACACTATCATACGTATGTGCCGGGTTTTGATCTGTTGAATTAGAGCCGTCACCGAAATCCCAGTACCATGAAGTTGCATTTTCGGATAAGTCACTGAATTGGACAGTTAAGGGGCAGTCTCCATAAGTTGTATTCACTGAGAAGATGGCAACTGGTATGGAGTATGTTACTTCTTCCTCTACAACATATACCTTTTTCAACAGAACAATATCCGTACCAACTTTTGCAGAACCTGTCTTACTGACAGTCCTTCCTGAAACGATAGCACGATCGAGATAAGAAAGAATAGCATTGTGATCATTGCTGGAATTGCTTCTCATGGCAAAAGTAACGTTTGGGTAAGTACCATTTTCAATGGTAAATTCACTCACGTTGGTAAGCCACATGCCGCCCATGGCACTGCTGTAAATAACACCTGACAATCTGTAGTCACCGTTAGTGACGTCGGTGAAAAGATAATGACCGGTGCCATTGCTGGTGGTGTTGGCAACGAACTCACCATTCTGGTTAGTTAAGACAAGGTCAGTACCTACCTTCGCAGAACCGGTTTTGCTCACGGTTCTACCAGAAATAGTAGTACGATCAAGGTAAGAAAGAATGGCATTGTGATCATTGCTGGAATTGCTTCTCATGGTAAAAGTAATGTTTGTGGAAGTACCATTTTCGATGGTAAATTCACTCACGTTGGTAAGCCACATGCCGCCCATGGCACTGCTGTAAATAACACCTGACAATCTGTAGTCACCGTTAGTGACGTCAGTGAAAAGATAATGACCGGTGCCATTGCTGGTGGTGTTGGCAACGAACTCACCATTCTGGTTAGTTAAGACAAGGGCAGTACCTATCTTCCCAGAACCGGTTTTGCTCACGGTTCTACCAGAAATAGTATTACGATCAAGGTAAGAAAAAATAGCATTGTGATCATTGCTGGAATTGCTTCTCATAGCAAAAGTTATGTCCACGGATGTCCCGTTTTCAATGGTAAATTCACTCACATTGGTAAGCCACATACCACCCATGGCACTACTATAGATCACAGAAGCCAGCCGATACTCTCCATTGGGGACATCAGTGAAACTGAAATTCCCATTTGCATCACTTGTCGTATTGGCAATTAGTTCCATATTGTTACAGTTTGCAGCCGATACCACTGGTACAAGTACCAGTATGAGTAATGCGGTTAAAAACAATGAGCTAACTTTCATTTTACCCATGCTATTTTCCATGCCATTCACCTGTTTGTTCCACATATTATCCACCTGTTAATCCATTTAGCAATTTTATTTACGTTAATTCAACTTTACTTGTCTAAATAATCAAAAAAATATCGGATGTGGCGGGAGAAGGTCTAACCCCCCCGCCTCCTGAAGCCGATGTAGATAGCGCCGGCTGCCAGCACCACGATCAGCATTCCCAGAAAATCAGCCCCTGAGAATGACATTGGTCCCGCATCTGATGGCTGGGCGCTCTCATCCTGCATCTCGTATCCTTCCACGTAATCGCTTGGATTGCTCGCACCTTCGCCGCCTGCACCTGCTTCCGGCTTCAGTTCTGTATCCATACCAGCGCCTGAACCTGCATCCGTGCTTTCATTACCTGACCTGCTGCTCTGGAACCGCCGCCATGTGCTACTACTACTGCTGCCGTCAACAACAGTCTCGGTCGTAGATTGTTCTGTTTGACGTCCTGTAGCTTCATCCATCAGATGGCGATACTTTTCGATGTCCTCAGCACTGAGACCGGCAACTGACATCATACCTTCTATATATTCGTTCAAGGTTGGATTGCCACATGTATGATGACAGCAGGTCACTCCTTCCTCAACAACCGATTCTACGTATTCCTTTACCAGATTCCGGACAACATCATCGGAGACATGCCAATCAGATCGATGAATGGAATTTAGCATGTTCGCAGTCATTGACTGGTATGCATAAGGATTTGTTTCCTTCAGATAATCGGAAACACCGATGTTGTACTGGTCAAGAACATACGTCTCATAGACTTCGTCCCACATCGAATCGGTGATAAGATCCGGCATCACAGTGTCCCATAACCCCATGTTCCCGATAAAAGCATCCATGTAACGGGTACCATCGTATCCATGCTCCTTCATTCCCTCGATCCATGTGGGATTGAGGTAACGTGAACGCAGATCCTTACTCAGGAAATGGTTCAGGGTCTCAATTTTTGCACAGTCAATATCACGCTGGTTATTGATGTACATGTCAGGTGTGTTACCCCCGGTCACGCTTTCAACAGCCAGACTTAGACCACCAAAGTATGCTGCAACCATCGGATGTTCCAGGGTACCATAAAGGTTTGAGGTGCGGCTGAACACTCCCACTTCGACATCGGCAAGGTTCTGCCGGAAGACATCCGTATACTGCTCACCCCACATTTCCTGACCGTAGATGTACCCCATCCGGTCTATGTAGAGATCAGCGATCTTCTTTCTTTCTTCCCAGGTATCACTGCTGATGACATGCTCGATCCCAGGGGTGTATGAACCCGGAGGAGGACAGAATATACGAGATACGGAAAGGTTGTATGCTGTTTCATTGTCATAATCTACGTCAATCAGGGACTGATAGATTGAATTTGAGTTCTGTTTGACATAGTTGGGGTATAGATCACCATCCGCTTCGGATGCAAGCCGCACAGCCTTATCAATCAATTGAAGCCTGCTTCCATACATGTCCCTGTACGAACCCGAAGTAGTTACCACCACATCAATCCTGGACCTTCCCAGTTCGCTGGAGTTGATGAGTTCAACATTATTTACTCTTCCTTTACTATCCCACACAGGTTTTACTCCAAGCAGGTAAAATATCTCGGATTCCATAGTCCCCTGATGCCTTGTGGTCTCAATTGACCAGAGAAGGAAAGCTACTTTTCTTGGGTATGTGCCGTTTTCTGCAAGACGCAGGGCAATCAGTTTGTCTGCAAGATCCGTACCCACCTTCCATGCAGCAGTTGTCGGGATGAGCCTGTCATCAAATGTGCAAAGGTTTCTGCCCGTGGGCAAAGCATCCGGGTTTCTTATAGGATCACCGGCTGGCCCCGGGGGTATGTATTTGCCCTCAAGAGCATCGAGAATGCGTGGGATCTCAATGGTACACCCGTTGATCCTTGTTGTGTATTCAATAGAAAGGTTCAGGTCCGCTGTTATATTCTCAGACACCCCCCCAAGTATCATGTTCTGTGCATTAACTGCTGAAGTTCCATTAAGTACAGTCTCATTCAGGAGAGCCGTAGTCAGGCCTTTTGTGGAATTGGTCAATTGTACATGCTGTTTAAATTCCTTCCCTAACATGGATTCTACCATCGCCACCAGACTCTCCCCGGTTGGCGGCTCGCTGAGAGTGTGGGAACCATAAGGCATGAATGTTGTTTTCAGCTCCTGCAAGTAATCGTCCAGATCATCGATAAAGGCGTCTGTGGCAGTAACGTTGCCTTCGATGTCTTCCAGATTCACTTCCATATCCTTATCCAGATCCAGTTCCCTTGTCAGATTGATGATGTCAGACCTGTACTGTACTTTTACCCCTTCATCAACCACCTGTCTGTACATACCAATGTCCTGCTGTAGTATTGACAGATTCCCATAGAGACCAGACGGTACAATGGTTGGGGTCATGAAATCCACAATAAGCATGTTTGCTCTCCGGCGGTCAAAGATACCTTCTGCATCCATGGGCAGAACGTGTACTATGGGCATATCCTGCAGAAGTATAGCTCCCCAATCCTGAGCAGATAGACCAGCCTCCTTACCCGGCATCGCCATAATACTGGTGAATATCGGGAACAGTGCATCGGCGTCATATACCTTCCCAAGATACAGGTAGAAAGCAAGATTTTGATGAGTTGGCGGAATGGAACCGTCATGGTACATCACTGTCTCGTTCTGATCCCATCCCCACATAGGATCAGGGGCCAGTATTACATTTCCAAACTCGATCTTGGGAATGACAAGGTACTTGCCGGTCTCATTCTCGTAGACCATGATCTCACCTGGTGGTTCACCCCAGATATTGATCATTTCTTCCTGCTTCTCTTGCGACAATCCATTGAACCACTCAAGATACTGGGATTCATGAATAAGGATAACACTTCCTTTTTCCATACGTTTCTCCAGCTCTCCGGGTGCCCATGTTCCTATGTTGTATCCCTGTGTTACCATGAGCTGGGCCAGTTCGTCCCTGTCAGGTAGCGGCTTTGTTCCAAGATCATAACCCCTTGCCTTCATCGCTTTAAGCAGGTTTGCAAGGCTGGCCTGAGCATCCAGATAATAATCAATATCTGCGCCCATTGACGCTTTTCCTGCTTCTGCAGCATAGTAGGGTATGACGATCTTTTTCTCGGAATTTAGCATCCTATGCAGCTGCATCCAGGAAATCGTTCTCTGTGTGAGCCATTCTACTTGATAGTCTATAGGATAATAAGCTGAATCCCCAATGGAAGGGTCCTTGCAACCAATTACAATAGGCTCGATTATACCATCCATCTCAGCAGCAGCAAGCTGGAAGGTCTGTTCAGGTCCGACACCATGTGAAGAGTTCTCCCATTCTTCGGCACTCACACCATAGAATAACCGAATACCATTTAATGGGGTCACGTTCCAGGTTTTAAGATCCTCGATACCCTGTTCGGAATCCTTATAGTTCATGCGCCCACCCCTGGAAACAATTATCACACTATCAATTATGGGTTCTCCATTTAGCATTAGGTAATTTACTGATGCAGGGTCCTTATAGGAATAAGAAGCAACAATGACATTGCAGTTTCGGGATTCAAAGGAATCGACTAAAGCCCCGGCCAAAGGTGCATCCCTGCCATATATATGTTTCAGGGAAGAATAGATAACAGCAACGGTAGGCTTTTCATGATCATAGCCTTTTGTAGAGTACCAGTCAAGATAATCTTCTGCATTTGAATATATTTCCCCAGCCTCAGGATGATATATACCATAGATCGGTCTTTCAACAGTAGGCTGGATAACATCTATCCTGCCAGCGAACTTGACACTAAGGAATGTGGTAAGTCTCTTGAAATTTTCCTCCGAGTCATACTTGAAATACTCATTGATATCAGAATATTCCAGGTCTGAAAGGTTCACATTGTGCAATGAATAAGACTGGACCAGATCTCCCACACTAATGACATGGGCACCGTTGGCCTTTGCGGCGTTGACAGTAGGAGTGATGGTTTCAATTACCGGTGCAGCCAGGTCTCTCATCACCACAATATCTTTGTCACTAAGATCAAAACTCAGGTCTTCATTGGACCTGCCAAAATATGTACTGATATTCATCATATCAGAAACAGCGGGGTCAGAAGCGACATTATTCATGGTGATAATGGAACTGTCTCTGGAAAAAACAAAAGCTACTTCCAATTTTTCAGAAGCAGGAACTCCACTGCCATAGAAACTGTCATTCATGTAACGTATGAGAGTTTTTACATTGTGGTAGCCTCCTGCTTCCCATAACCCTGTGATATTCGAATCGTTGACATTCCCATAGTCATGGGTTTCGGGAAGATCGTAAGAAACGATGTGGGCACTGTGGTTTAAAGTATTGTTGAGATTCTGCAGTGTTCCTGCATCAAGGGAAGAAAGGAAGATAACATTCTCTGCACTGAAATTCGTACTATTTGCCTCGGTTGCATTGTAAAAACTTATGTTTATATCCAGATATCCAGAAGTAATTATATTCTCAAGTGGATCCCTGTTATGATCAGTTCCCAACACAAAACTAATTGAGTTATTTTCTTCTGCCGATACTACCGATACAAGCATCACAATAAGCAATACACTTAAAACCAATGAGCAAATGTTCATTTTTCCCACACCATTTCCCATACCATTCACCTGTTTTTTCCACATATTATTCACCTGTTAATCCACTAAGCAATTTTATTTACCTTAACTCAAATTCACTTGTCTAAATAACCAAAAAAAAATCAAATACGGCGGCAGGAGGTCTAACCCCCCCGCCTCCTGAAGCCTATGTAGATAGCGCCGGCTGCCAGCACCACGATCAGCATTCCCAGAAGATCAGCCCCTGAGAATGACATTGGTCCCGCATCTGATGGCCGGGCGCTCTCATCCTGCATCTCGAATCCTTCCACGTAGTTGCTCGCACCTTCGCCGCCTGCACCTGTATCCGGCATCAACTCTGCATCCAGACCAGCGCCGGCACCTGCATCCATACTTTCATTGCCAGTTCCGCTATCATGAAGCCTCCGCCATGCGCTACTACTGCTGTCGTCAACAACGGTCTCGGTCGCAGGTTGTTCCATTTGTAGCCCGGTGGCTTCATCCATCAGCTGGCGGTACTTTTCAATATCCTCTGCACTGAGACCGGGAATAGACATCAAGCCACTGATGTATTCATCGAGCATCGGGTTCCCGCAAGTGTGGTGACAGCAGGTGACGCCGTTGTCTGCTACTGATTCTATGTATTCGCGCACAAGGTTTTCAACCATGTTTGGATCCGATGGGGTCCAGTAGCCTTTGTGAACCGCTTCAAGCATTCTGGCGTTCATGGACTGGCGTGCCCATGGATTCTCCTCATCGAACCAGTCTTCCAGCCCGAGGTCATACTTATCCATGACATAAACATCATAGAACTCTTTCCACATATCGTCAGTGATCTCGTCAGGAAGCGTGACCGCCAGACCCCAGAAGTCCTCCAGCACACTATCGATCTCACTTGCTCCTGCATAATCATGTAGCATCATACCTTCGATCCATTTTGGATTAAAGTATTTGGCACGCAGATCCCTTGCAAGGAATTCAGCAAAGGTCTCTACCACCGCATGGTCCGGATCCTTGAGATTGACGATGTACATCTGCGGAGTCGTTCCGGAAACTTCCCTTACAGCCATACCAAATCCTCCGAAGAACTCATAGACATGGTCAAAGACCACGCTGCCACTGCCCCGGCCATCATTGCCGCTGCGGCTGAACAGGACGGCATCAGTATCAGAAAGCACCTGTCTGAAAACGTCGCCATCGAGATTACCCCATATACTGTCACCATATGCATAGCTCATGGAGTCAATGTAGAGATTGGCAAGTTTACTTTCCTCATCCCATGTACCACTGGCACTCACAGCCTCCCTGAATCCTCCAGCTCCCCAGCTTCCTTCATCGGGTCCGAATACCCTGCATCTTGATAGCCTCCTTGCCTCATCTTCGGTGTAGTTGTCAGTTTCCATCAGGGCAATATATATTACATCAGAATTCTCTTTGACATAATTGTCGTATGTGGAATTGTCTGCCTGGGCTGCCAGCCGTGCACCCCTGTCCATCAACTGGACCTGCCACATCCAGTTGTCACGGTATATTCCGGTCATGGTGATCACAGCATCGATCCTGGGTCTTTTAAGTTCATCTTCCGGGATCAGCTCCACACCAATAACCTTTCCCATCGAATCCCATGTAGGTTTCACTCCCATCATGTAGAGTATCTCCGATTCCATGACACCTTTGTGCCTGAAAGATTCGCCAGACCACAGCACAAAACCAACCTTTCTGGGATAGTCGCCGTAGGTTTGGTTCCATTCGTCCAGGAATGCATCAACCAGTTTCGTACCGACATTCCATGATTCTTTTGTTGGAACAATGTTTGGATTGAATGCATAAAAGTTCTTTCCTGTGGGCAGGACCTCCGGACTTCTCAAGGGATCGTCGCCAAGAGCAGGCGGAATATATTTCCCATCCAGGGCATCGATCATCGCAGGGATCTCAATGATGCATCCCCTGATGTTCTCAGCATACCGGACAGCAAGGTTGAGGTCCTCCACCACCATCATCTGTTCATCAGAGAGACGCTGTATTAAAACAACATTGCACTCTGGCACTATATTTCCTGTTTCGTTTGAATATATTTTGCCAGAAACTTGTCCAAGGAGAGAATTAAGGTTCTGTGCTTCACCCCTTTCATCCTTCTCCATATTAATATCAATATTGTTGGCTGTCCCGTCCTTGATCTCAACATTCTTCGTTGCAATGTACCAGCTATCTCCATACTTGGAAACACTATGATAAAATGCGGTTACAACATATTTTCCATCAGGCAGGTTTGAGAATGTGTAATTTCCTGTTAAGTCACTGATACTAACTTCAAGAATATTGTTATCTTTCTGGACCACGACCGTTGCATTAGGTACCTCCAACAGAGGCCCCATTGGACTATAGGTAATATTTCCAAATATTGTGCCTGCACCAGTAGGTTTTGAAACCGGAGGATTGTTCTCTAACAACTCAATAACATATTCAAGTTCTGTATTTCTTGTACCTGTCGCATTCTTTGAAAGGTTCAACCTTACACCGGACAGTGCCTGACCGTCTTGTATTGTAATGTACTCATTTCCAGTCAGCCAGCCACCATCAGTTTCTTTTAATGCATAGAGTGCGTATTTTCCATCCTTTACCATTGAGAAATTATATCCTCCCAATCCATCGCATGTGGTATTTGCAATGAACTCTCCTGATGAATATGTGATATTGAACCGATCAATTAGCAGATCCATCGGATCAGTTTCATTGACCAGGACATCGTCCAGGAGCTCGTCAAGCAGATTCGGTGAATGTGCAGGATCCAGGTAATGCGGATCTTCACACAGATTTGCCGCAGCAATATGCTCCTCAAAATTCCCACCAAGCATTGATTTCACCATGGCTATAAACCCTTCATCATCCATCTGCTCTCCGAGGATATGCAATCCATATGGCATGTATTCACTTGCGATCTCATGCAAATAGTCATGCACAAGACCATATAGAATAAAGTTGTCAAACTCGGTTTCATTCATCTCCCACAGATCATCAGCAGACACATTGAACTCATGTTCAAAGTTCAGGTCAGCGTATATATCTATGATCGATTTCTTGTATTCGGCTACCAAATTCTCGTCTTCTTCTGTATCGTAATAGTGCATCTTATCATGCAGAAGAGTGAGATTCCCGTAGAGTCCCGCACTCATGATCGCAGGAGTTGCATGGTCCACCATAACAGCGTTACCTCTCCTCTTTGCCATTATACCTTCTCCGATACCGCCCACCTCATAGAGGTATACCACAGGCATGTCCTGGATCAGGATCGCAGGCCAACATGTCTTTATTGAAAGACTTGTACCTTTGCCCTGCAGCCATTCCTGTGTCCCATGCCGTCCAAAGTGAACAATGGCATCCGCACCATATTCGTTCTTAAGCCATAGGTAGAATGCAATGTACTGGTGAGATGGAGGCATTGTCTGGTCGTGGTACAACAGGGTATCATTCTGTGAGAAGCCTCTTGCAGCCTGGGGCGCAATAAGAATGTTCCCGACCGTGATCTTGGGGATAACAAAGTATTTACCACTCTCGTTTTCATATACCATAGCCTGTCCGGGAGGCTCACCCCATGTATCGATCACACTCTGCCTTGCTTCAGGTTCAAGTTCATTGAACCACTCCATGTACGTCTCGACAGGCAGGAGTTCAACATCATAGTTCTCCACCATTTTTTTGAGCTCACCGGGTGCCCATACCCCGATATTTCTGCCCTGTTGCAGCACGAGCTGCAGGAATTCGGACCTGTTCAGCTGCATTCCGTCAAGGTCGTATCCGCTTTCGTTCATCGCATCCAGCAAGTTCGGTATGCTGGGAACAACATCTAGGTTACCTGCGACCATTGCCCCGGCTTTACCGTGAGCATAGTATATGATTGCAATTTTCTTTTCCTCATTATCGATACGCCGCAAATCCATCCACCGTATAGTCCTGTCGATCATCCAATCTATCTGGTAGTCGATCGGTTTGAGCACCTTTGCCTGGAGTGTTTCATCATATTCCTTTCCGCCAACTACTATGGATTCGATCTCGCCTCCTATCTCCATGATCGGTATCTGGTACTGGAACCAGCAATCTTGGCCTGTACTGGAATTTTCCCATTCCTTGATAGTACCTTCATAGACGATCCCATTGATAACAGGCACATTCGCTTCCTGCAGATATTCAGTATTCTTTACAGCAGAAGACATTATCCACACACCCTTCCCAAGATCAATGAATGCATCTACCTTCCATTCACCACCGATCTTGAAGAAGCGGTAAGAATCATCTGTAAACATGACTGATGGTGAATAAGCAGGGATAACGTTAATTCCTCTGGCTTCCAGTTCTTTTATAACGCTTTTTACCACATTGTCGCATATCTCCTCATCCCACGATTTGAAGAACGTGACCCCGACCGTGTAATTGTCAGGATTATAGACATGGTGAGTGCCATTATTCGCTTCATACCATTCCAGATATGAACCCAGGTCCTCAAAAAGGTCATCCGAATCCGGGTGGCATATAGCAACCTCTGGCATTTCCGATGGTGCCTCGATCTCGATTTCACTATCATATTCACTGAAGGGCTTTGAAAGATTTACCACTGAAAGATACGTGATCAGACGGTTGATATTTCCATCGTATCTCACGTCCCAGTAGTCTGCAAGATATGGATGTTCTGTATGATTGACGGTCCCTACACCATAGTTCCAGTCAACCACATGAGCTTCATCCGTTTTATTTTGCATCATTTCGAGTATTTGGGGCTTCAGGTTCGCCCCCATAAAGCTCATACCACCTTTTCTAGTTATGAATATTATGTCATATTGACTTAGATCGATGCTATCATTAAAAGGACTGAAAAGGGATTCAACCGTATCCATACGATAAGTTCCGTACACATCGATATTGTCCATACCCATTTCTGAGATCGCATTTTTCACCCTGCAGGTATCGTCAGAACCTATTACCAAAAATGCGATGCTTTTATTTTTATAAATATCAGGTAGCCGTGTGGTGATGTAATCATCCTTAACCTCAATATCAGTGCCATTTGCATTGGTCGCGGTCAGTGCTACTGAATAGGTTCCCACACTATCATAAGTATGGACCGGATCCTGTTGCGTGGAGTTTTCTCCATCTCCAAAATCCCATAACCATGAAGTAGCATTTGTTGACCCATCAGTGAAGGCCACATTCAGTGGTGCATCTCCTGATGTGACATTTGCCGTAAAAGCGGCTACCGGAAGTGACAGCACTGGTGGTACTGTTTGTTCAGATGCTTGTTTTAGCAGAGCAACAGTTACATCAGAATAATTTTGTGCAGGACCTCCCATTGGTGTCGAAAGGGTCTTTCCGGAAATGGAAGCTTTTTCCAATAAAGATAATACTGGATACTGTGCACCGGGATCTGCAAAGCCAAGTGTCAAATTCGCGTTGACGATATCCGTACCATTCTCGATCGCAACATCGGATTCGGCCATAACCCATGCACCACCCATGGCAGAGGTATATTTAAG
>Ga0255422_1039_pt1 | contig 25645 bp, 26 predicted proteins | sample ANMaggSeSYBR02D3_FD_182631 | JGI IMG/M metagenome (GOLD analysis project Ga0255422, IMG submission 182631) | Sediment cell enrichment communities from methane seep in Santa Monica Basin, California, United Staets - ANME aggregate JGI... | ecosystem: Environmental > Aquatic > Marine > Cold seeps >... | reverse complement strand
AAAAACAAATCCGCAACTGGGAAGCCAAGGGATACATTTCTGAAGCAACCCGTGTTGTATCAGGTGAAAGGGCGTACCGCAGATTCAGCCAGGAGCAGATCAAAATCATTCACAAGATAAACGGCTATCTTGATGAAGGCTTTACCCTTCAAGCAGCAGTGAAAAAGGCAGGCGTTGAAATATCAGGAAAGGGGGGGTGATTAACAATGCGTAAGAAACTATCGAAAACAAAAACAAAGTTATGCCCCTTTTTTGATGAAAATTGTCTGAAAGAAGATTGTGAAATTTACAATCGCTAAAACCAGAGATCCAAATATATGGGAATCTATGGCAACCAAAAGTGAGATAACTCCTTGTTTTTACTGGTACGCCCGGCAGGATTCGAACCTGCGGCCTACGGATTCGAAGTCCGGCGCTCTATCCAGCTGAGCTACGGGCGCATAAATGGGGATGGGGTGAGTGAAGGGGATTGAACCCTCGACAACCGGGGCCACAACCCGGTGCTCTACCAACTGAGCTACACCCACCACAGGGAAAAAAATTTAATTAACACATCATATATATTAATACAACCTAAATTGAGCGATTTTTTACTCAATCTGCGCCGATCTCTTGCGCATAAAGGCTTCACAAAAATCCTCGACATATCCACGGGTATGCCTGCGGTTTTTGCAAATCCTTATGCATCAAGATCTCAACACATATCTTCGCAAAAAATCGCTCAACTTAGGTACAAGAAAATTTATCCGTTCGAAACTTTAAAAACAAGAGAAAAAGTAACAATTTGGCCTTTTGAAAAAGAATCTGAAATGATAACAGGATAAACAAGATTCAATTTTGAATGTTTTATCTTGAAAAAATTATAAAATTAGATATTTTTATAGTGGAAACTTTATGAATAAAGCTTGGGGTAAAATAAATGAGATATAAAATATCCATATTATTTTTGTTGTTTTTTTTTATCATATTTTGCCTTTCTATACCTTCATATTCTCAGCAGGATGAAAAAAAATCATCTGCACAAGAATCAAAAAAATTGACTCTTGTTCGGGCGGTTATGTGTGAAGGGATACAGGACTTCAAGCCCTGGAATCAGGCGGTTGTTTTTTCAATATCGATCGGTAAAGTTTCCTGCTTTACTTCTTTTGATCCTGTCCCTGAAACGACATATATTTACCATAACTGGTATTACAGAGAGAGTCTTAGTAAGCGGATGAAGCTATTTCTTCAGCCTCATAGCTGGTCAACCTTCAGCAGTATCCAATTCCGAGAAGCTGACAAGGGCCTTTGGCGCGTTGAGATTACAGATCCTGAAGGAAATATTTTTCACATTGTAAGATTCAGCATAACGGACTGACCGATTATGGATAAGGTTTTGCTTTTTCTTTCGAGCATTAGATGGCAGGATATTGTCGATATCACGCTAAACAGCTATATTCTTTTCCGGCTTTATGTGCTTTTCAGAGGAACCACCACGTTACGTGTACTTATAGTTATTGCTTTCCTTTGGTTTTTTCAGCGCATTGCAGCATATTTAGGTTTAATTATTACAAGCTGGGCGGTTCAGGGCGTAACTGCTGTTGCCGCACTCATAATAATAGTAATTTTCAGAAATGAAATACGTTCCGTCCTTCAGGCAAAGAATTTAAAGGCAATTCTCTGGGGGGTTTCCCTTAAAACTATTAAGACACCCGTAGAAATAGTTGTTGAAAGTGTTTATGAAATGGCAAGAAAGAAAATCGGTGCCTTAATTGTTTTTCCGGCAAAAGAGGATTTAAAAGAGCTTATTCAGAATGGAGTTCCCTGGCGTGGACGAATATCAAAAGAAATGATAATGAGTATATTCTGGCCTGGTAACCCCGTGCATGATGGTGCAGCCGTAATTCAGGGAGACCGGATTACAGATGTCGGAGTTATTCTTCCGCTATCAAACCGTAAAGACATTCCTTTATATTATGGGACACGGCACAGAGCGGCTGCCGGGCTGGCTGAGACAACGGATGCTTTGGTTCTACTGGTATCAGAGGAAAAAGGTAATGTCGTTGTTGCCAAAGGATCCGGCATGATGGCCATTGAACGAAAGGAAGAGCTTGTAAAAATATTGCAGGAGCAGGTGGGCATCACAACCAAAGGTGTGGATCATGCAAGAAAGGAAAAAATTAAGACAGGACTTGCAGCCGTTGTTTCTGTTTTATTTATAATTGGTGTATGGTTCAGTTTTTCAAGAGGCCTTGAAACCATGATTACGCTTGAGATTCCGATAGAATATATGAATCGTGATGCCAGAGTAGAAATTATAGACACTTCTGTTAATGTCGTTAATCTTAATCTTAGCGGGTCTGGAACTATTATTAAAACTATCATGCCTGATCAGGTTAATGTTAAGCTTGATCTGGGCAAAGCGGTTATTGGTCGCAATACTTTTACTATAACTAAAGAAAATATTACGTTGCCGCCGGGTGCTTTGCTGAAAGGCGTTGAGCCATCTGTTGTTGAGGTTACCCTTGATGTCCCTATATCAAAAATGTTGCCGGTACAGGTTGCATGGACCGGGAAATTACCTGAAAATTTAATATTATCTGAGGCAAGGCTTGATCCGGAAAAATTGCTGGTAGAGGGTGGAAGCCATATGCTGAAAAATATTTCAACAATATATACTGAAAAGGTTTTACTTGATAATATATCAGAATCCGGGAAAATTTCTGTTAAACCGGTACTTAATCCAGCCTCGTTGAAGATTGCACTCGGGTCAAAAGACAGGATCTCAGTTGATTATGTTGTAAAGGAAAGACTTCAATGACGGCTTCGTAAAAAGTCCATTTCTGCGTTGCGCTACATCCTTCGTCATTGCAGCGTAGCTATAAGTGCGCCTCTTTCCTCAGTATTTGCGTGCCTTGAAACTGAAGCTTTTTACTTTGCCGTCTAAATTTCAACTTTTTACGAGTTCATAATAATTTAATATGACAAAAAATTATATAGATAAATTTGTTCGATCCTGGTATGTTCTTCATACAAAAAGCAGGTTCGAAAATGTTGTAAATGATGGCCTTATAAAAAAATCAATAGAGGTTTTTCTCCCAAAGGTTAATGTCAGGAGCAAACGTCGTGATAGAAAAGCCATGATTGAGGTGCCGCTTTTCTCGGGATATTTGTTTGTTAAAACCGATCTTAACCCTTATGAGCATATTGAGATCGTTAAAACTGTCGGAGCTGTACGTATAATTGGAAACAAGGATGGTCCTTTGGCTGTTTCCCAGAAGAGCATTGAGTCCCTACAAATCATGGTAGCCGGCAATAATGATGTGACAACCGGCAAACATTTGATAAAAGGGGACAGGGTTATGGTGGTTGACGGCTCTTTTGCAGGTGTAACGGGAACTTTTATCAGGTACAAGGGGAAAGGGCGAGTTGTGGTTTATATTGAAGCTCTTGGCCAGTTTGCAAGTGTGGAAGTTGCTGAGGATGATGTTGAAATAATACCCGAACTATTAGTATAACCGCTTGACTTCTTATGAACTTATGTTTAATAGAATATTTATTATATTATCAGTTATTCCATGGAGGATTATAGATGAATAAATTGGAACTTATTTCAGTCTTGAAAGCTGAGGCTAACATTTCAAAATTAGAGGCGGCAAAGGTCGTTCAAATATTTTTCGATAACATGGCGGACGCTATGGCAAAAGGTGAGCGTGTCGAAATTAGAGGCCTTTGCAGTTTTTTTGTTAAAGAATACAAAAGCTACACAGGAAGAAATCCAAAAAGCGGCGAGCAGGTAACAATTAAACCCAAAAAACTTCCTTTTTTCAAATCAGGGAAAGAACTGAAAGAACGGGTAGATAATTAAATTTGTGTCCTGGTTTGAATCAATAATAGATCAAGAACAGCCAATAAGACTTTTAAAAAATATTCTTCTGAACAGGACCATTCCTAATGCCCTTCTTTTTACCGGTACTGACGGAATTGGGAAAAGCACTGCCGCTCTTGTTTTCGCAATGGCATGCAATTGCGGGGTGGGAGAAGGCCTGTTAGCAGCGGATCCCTGCGGTCGTTGCAGATCATGCAGGAAAATCCAGTCAGGTAACCACCCGGATATAATTCGAGTTGAGCCATCTGGTCCTTTTATCAAGATCAAACAAATCCGTGACATCTGTGATACGCTTTCCCTGAAGCCATATGAGGCAAAATTACGTATTGTTATAATTTCCAATTCCCAGGCCATGAATCCTCAAGCAGCTAACGCTCTGCTTAAGGTGCTGGAAGAACCGCCCGAGCGAACTGTTTTAATACTTACTGCCTTGCAGACATCTGATTTGCTTCCAACAATTGTATCGCGCTGTCAGCATATCAGATTTAGCCCCATTCATAGAGAAAAGCTAAAGACTTTTCTAATTGAAAAACATGGAGTTAATGCTGAAGATGCAGCAATATTTTCAGCTATGGCAAACGGGAGTATGACAAAGGCTCTTTCTATGATAAAAAAGAATAGCCAGGCGAATTGGATTTGCCTCAGGGACTGGCTGTTAAATAATATTGGATTGGAAAAGACCGGATCTTTGTCTTTAGAGCCGATTATTATACTTCTTTCATTTGCGGAAAGATTATCAAAAAACAAAGAAATTATTCAGGACTCTCTTGAGATTATTAAAACTTATTTGCGTGACCTGATTATTTATAAATATAGTCCTGAAAAAATTATCAATAAAGACTTGATCCGCAAAATTCAATATGCCTCACAAAAAATTGCGGTCAAATCGCTTCTTTCAAAAATAGAAGCTATTCAGACAGCACAAAAAGATATACGGGCAAACACAAATTTAAGGCTGACTCTGGAAGTAATGATGTTGAGGCTTGCAGGAACGGGGTTTAAACCCCGTTCCCAAGGGTTGAGAAATTTGGAATATGAGAAAAATCATTAAAATAAGATTTAAACCTGCAGGTAAACTTTATGACTTTGACTGCGGTGCGTTTGTTTTAAATAAAAATGACAATGTGATTGTTGAAACCGAGCAGGGGCTTGGTTTAGGGGTTGTTGCCATTTCACCTGTCCCCTATGCGGAAAAGTCGTCGAACAGGCCGTTGAAACAGGTTTTTCGTTTAGCCAATGAAGAAGATTTTGAGCAAAGAAAGAAAAATTTTGGGACTGAAAAAAGGGCTCAGGCTTTTTGTCTTGAATGCATAAAACAATTAGAGCTTAAAATGAATCTTTTTTCTGTTGAAAGCACCTTTGATGCAGGTAAATTAACATTTTTTTTCACTTCTGAAGGCCGTGTGGATTTTCGGCAGTTGGTAAAGATGCTTGTCAAGGAGTTCGGGGTAAGAATTGAGATGCGGCAGGTGGGGATACGCAATCAGGCCAAGATGTGCGGTGGCATAGGGAGATGCGGGCGTGAAATTTGCTGTTCGGCATTCATAGAAAAATTCGATCCTGTATCCATACGTATGGCAAAAGACCAAAGTTTGTCATTGAACCCAACCAAGATATCCGGCATGTGTGGTCGCCTTATGTGTTGTCTGACTTTTGAACATGAAACTTATCAAAAACTGAGGGAAAAATTTCCCAAAATCGGCAGATTAGTTAATACATCCGGCGGCAAGGGCAAAGTTATTCGTCATAACTTAATATGTAACAAGCTGACCGTTCGTTTAGATAGTGGTCCGGAAATAGAGGTTAGCTTGGATGAAATTATAACCTAAGTTATAAATGGAGAGGGATAGGGAATGTCGGAGACTTTTTATATAACAACGCCCATCTATTATGTTAATGCAAGGCCTCATCTGGGGCATGCTTATTCTACTATTGCTGCGGATGTTGCGTGCCGATATAATTTAATGCGTGATAGAGAGACTTTCTTTCTTACCGGTACTGATGAGCATGGAGACAAAATTGTTCGTGCCGCAAAGAATGAGAATCTTAGCCCCAGGGCATACGTAGATAAAATAAGCGGTCTTTTTAAAGATCTTTGTCCGGAACTCGAAATTAGATACGATCATTTTATACGTACCACAGACCCGGATCATGTTGCAGTAGTGAAGCATATACTGCAAAAGATATATGATTCGGGTGAAATATATTTTAGTAAATATGAAGGACTTTACTGTTTTGGCTGTGAAAGGTTTTACACTGAGCGTGAGCTTGTTGACGGCAAATGTCCTGATCATAAAACAGAACCTGAAGTTATCAAGGAATCCAATTATTTTTTTAAGATGAGCAAATATCAGGACTGGCTTATAGACCATATTAATAATAATCCTGATTTCATATACCCGGAGCGATACAGAAATGAAGTTTTGTCTTTTTTAAGCGAACCGCTTGAAGACCTGTGCATATCTCGGCCCAAAACACGCCTTAAATGGGGTATCAGTCTTCCATTTGATGATAACTATGTTACATATGTCTGGTTCGATGCTTTAATAAATTATATCTCTGCCGTAGGATACCCGGATGGAGAACTTTTTAAAAAATTCTGGCCGCATGTTAATCACATTGTTGCCAAAGATATCCTTAAGCCCCATGCTATTTACTGGCCTATTATGCTGAAGGCGGCAGGCATTCCGGTTTATAGGCGTCTGAATGTTCATGGATACTGGAATGTTGACCAGAGCAAGATGTCTAAAAGCCTCGGCAATGTGATAGAACCTCTTCAAATAAAAAATAAATACGGGCTGGATGCGTTCAGGTTTTTTATCATGCGGGATATGGTATTTGGTCTTGATTCCAGTTTTTCTGAAGAGTCTATGGTGCAGCGCATTAATTCTGATCTGGCAAATGACCTGGGGAATCTGTTTAGCAGAGTTCTTGCAATGGCTCATAAATATTTCTCAGGGGAAATTCCTGAAGTTGATCCTGTTTTAGAGCAGGAGTTACAGTTTGGCCTTAGATCAGATGCAACTAAGGCTATTGATAAATTCGAGAGCGCCATGGAAAAGTTTGAATTTCATAAGGCTCTCATAGCTGTCTGGGAATTTATAAGCCGGATGAACAAATATGTTGATGTCACAGCTCCATGGGAACTTGCGAAGAAAAAATCCAGCAGAAAACAGCTTGAAGCTGTAATTTATAATCTTCTTGAAGGACTCAGAGTCATATCCGGTCTTATCTATCCGGTAATGCCGGACACTTCTGCAAACATGCAGAAGCATCTTGGAATGAATCCTGATGAGAGTTATTACAGATTAGAAATTCTCAAAAATTGGGGAACTATAAAATCAGGCACCAAGCTTCCCAAATCAGTTACTCTTTTCCCAAGAGTTGACTTAAAAAAAGATGAGCTTTATTCCGGAGAGAACTCTTCAGAAAAAATATTGCCCGACCTTAAACCAGAGATATCTATGGAAGAATTTAATAAGGTTGATCTAAGGATAGCTACCGTGGTTCACGCTGAAGTAATTCCAAGGGCAAAAAAGCTTCTTAAAATAGAGGTCGAGTTAGGGAAAAAGCTAACAATTGTGGCTGGGATTTCAGAAGGCTATAATCCAGATGACATTATCGGCAAACAGGTAATTGTTGTCGCTAATTTAAAACCAGCCAAAATTATGGGGATATTGTCAAACGGTATGTTGCTGGCAGGCTTTGATGATAATATCTGCGCTCTCGGAACTGTTGATAAGAAAATTAAGTCAGGGACATCTCTGACCTGACAATCTGATTATACAGACTTTCAGATAATTAATAATGAAACAAAACAGATTTAAATCCGAGCATAAAATCCTTAAGAAGCCTGACTGGAGAGATTATCAGGCAAGGCTGAAAAGATCTGTCTTAATAAATACATTAAGCAAAAAATTTATTAAATATTTTTTTTTCCTTATAATAACGCTGATTAGTTTTTATTTAATATCCGGCAAACTTGGCGAAACCGCATTTAATTACTCACAAAAAGATTATAATCGTGCATCTAAAGAGCAGATTTCAAGCAGAAAGCTGGTTGACAAAAATGATGTGCGGGCTCTGCTGAATAGCCCGGTCTTTGTCAACCTTAAGGACAAGAGTTTTGATTTAGTTGTAGATGGCCATAAATTAATAGTTAGCACCAGCCTTGATCCTTCTTTGCAAAATTATTTACAAAAAAAAATTGATAAGTCCACATCTCGATATGTTGGAATTGTTGCTATGGATCCTTCTACGGGCAGGATTTTGTCAATGGTTAGTTTTGATAAAACAGATCCGTCAAACAATCCATGTATAGACAGCGCATTCCCTGCCGCGAGTATTTTTAAAATTGTTACAGCAGCGGCAGCCATTGAAAAATGCGGTTTTAATTTAAACTCCAAATTTTCATACAACGGCGGGAAATACACTTTATATAAATCCCAGTTGAAAAATAAGACAAACAAATACACCAACAGGATAACATTAAAGGACTCATTTGCCCAATCAGTCAATCCTGTATTCGGAAAAATTGGAGAGCATCACCTTGGTAAAAATAATCTTGAAAAATATGCATTAGCATTTGGCTTTAACCGAAAAATTAATTTTGAGATTCCACTTTCTCCGAGTTTTATTTCTTTATCTGATGATCCTTATCAATGGGCTGAAGTTGCCTGTGGTTTCAACCATGAAACCAAAATATCACCTATTCACGGAGCCGTTATAAGCTCGGCAATTCTTAATCATGGCAGAATGATAGAACCCACGATTGTTGATCAAATAATTGATGGCGAGGGTCATACCATTTATCGCAGCCATCTGGTTACTATGAATCAGGCGATAACGTCCGAATCATCAGAGATGGTTAACCACCTCATGAGGGCATCGGTACGTTCAGGCACTTGCAGTAAACTGTTTAGAGGTTACCGAACAGATCGTGTTCTTTCAAAGCTGAACATAGGCGGCAAAACGGGTTCTATGGGCACTAAAAAACACGATGGCAGATATGACTGGTTTGTGGGTTTTGCTGAGGAAAAGGAAGGATCCGGAAAACTTGTCGTATCAGTTGTTGTGACTCATGAAAAATATATAGGAATAAGGGCAAGTCAATATGCCCGCATGGCAATAAAACGATATTTTCGCGATTATTTTGCAAAAAATGAGACAGATCTTGAGAAAGCGAGCAGTTAAAAAAAACGGCTTGAAACAATAAACAACTATACTAAGGAGATTTGTTATGCCGGGTTTTGAAATATTTGGTGATGAGGAGCGTAAAGAAGTTGGAGATGTCCTCGATACAGGTGTGCTTTTCCGTTATGGTTTTGATCAGGCAAGAAAAGGACACTGGAAGGCCAGGACGTTTGAGGCTGAACTGTCGGAACGTATTGGGGCAAAATACTGTCATTTATGTTCCAGCGGTACTGCCGCCCTAAGTATAGCCCTGGCCTCGTGCGGTGTTGGTGCAGGAGATGAAGTCATTGTTCCGCCTTTTACATTTATAGCAACGATTGAAGCGGTACTGACAGCAGGTGCCGTTCCTGTATTTTCTGAAATAGATGAGACTCTATGCCTCGACCCTGACGCCATTGAAAAAGTTATTACTCCACGTACAAAGGCTGTATTGCCTGTTCATATGTGCGGTGCTATGGCCCGTATTGATAAAATCAAGGATTTATGTGATAAAAAAGGACTTATTCTTATAGAGGATGCCTGCCAGGCTATAGGTGCGAGTTTGAATGGAAAGGCTTTGGGCACATTCGGTCAAATGGGTTGTTTTTCTTTTGATCCTGTCAAAACAATTACATGCGGGGAGGGAGGCGCTGTTATTACTGATGATAAAGAACTTTATACTACAGCAGATAACTTTGCCGACCACGGGCATGATCATACAGGCAATGACAGGGGACTTGAGGGGCATCCTGTTCTTGGAACAAATTTTCGTATCAGTGAGCTTAATGCGGCAGTAGGGCTGGCTCAGTTGAGAAAACTTGATTTTATGCTGGAGAAGCAGCGTGCAAATAAAAAAGTCCTAAAGGACGCACTTTCTCAGCCGGATTTAAAATCGGCAAAAATAGCTTTCAGAAAAATTCCAGATGAAAAAGGAGATTCCGCAACATTTCTTTCTTTCTTAATGCCTGATGAATCAAAGGCCGGAAAGGTGGCGACAGATCTATGCAAGGCCGGCGTTGATTCATGTTTTTACTGGTATGACAACAACTGGCATTATGTACGCAACTGGGATCATCTTAAAAAGCTTAAATCTTCAGCGATGCTGCCTGTCAAGCTGCTTGATTGCTGTCCTGATTATGGAAAGGTAAATCTTCCTCAATCCGACGATATAATGGGCAGGACGATATCAATGCTGATAAAGCTGTCATGGAGCAAGGAGGAGCTGACGCAACGGATAGAGAAAATTGTTGATGTTATAAAAAAAAATAGGTTGAAGGTTGAAGGTTAAAGAGGATATCAGGTAGCTTCGGACTATCCACTTGAGTAGTTTCTGATCATGATCGAGGAGTAATATATGTTTAGAAATTTCAAAATGATTTCCTACATAATTTTCGGCAGGGGGTGTTTTAACCAGCTTGAATCTATTCTTGCTGAAAAACGCAGAGATAGTGATTCATTCATGGTTTTTCTTGTGGATGATGTTTTTGAATCCAGCAGTTTAATAAAAAGAATCCCCCTTGGAAGCAAGGATCATATTATATCAGTCAACGTGGATGATGAACCTAAAACAGTTTATGTTGATGAACTTGCAGACAAGGCAAGAAACTTTTCAAGTCGCTTGCCTGATGGAATTATCGGCATAGGCGGCGGGAGCACATTGGATCTTGCAAAGGCAGTATCTCTTATGCTGACTAATCCGGGTTCTTCTGCTGATTACCAGGGCTGGGATTTAATAAAAAATCCGGCTGTCTATCATGTTGGGATTCCTACAATCTCAGGGACTGGAGCCGAGGTTTCCCGTACAACTGTACTTACTGGTCCTGAGAAAAAACTCGGTATAAATTCAGACTATACCGTATTTGATCAGATAGTACTTGATCCTGAGTTAACTGCCGGGGTGTCGGCAGATCAGCATTTTTATACAGGCATGGATTGTTATATACATTGTGTGGAGTCTTTAACTGGAACCTATCATAACGCTTTCAGCAAGTCATATGGTGAAAAGGCACTTGATCTTTGCAGAGAAGTTTTTCTGGCCGGCGACGAGGATAGTGCAGACAAACTGATGATGGCCTCATATTTGGGAGGTATGAGCATAGCTTATTCACAAGTCGGAGTGTGCCATGCACTTTCATACGGTCTTTCATTTGTTCTTGGTATTCACCATGGAATCGGCAACTGCATAGTCTTTGATTATCTGGAGAAATTTTATCCGGAAGGAGTTCGTGAATTCCGCAGGATGATGGAAAAACAGGATATTAAAATGCCACAAAATATAATAGCTGGTATCGAAAGCTCAAAGCTGGAAAAAATGACGGATGTAGCTCTGATACTCGAGCCCTTATGGGAAAATGCTCTGGGACCTGAGTGGAAAAGGGTAATGACAAGAGATAGGATTAAGGAGTTATATCAACAGATGTGAGTGATAAATTAGCGCACCTTCGGTGCGAATATAAGTGCCTAAAGTGAGCTAAAGTATATTAAAGTGCCTAAAGTCGGGGTACGCCTTCGGCGTGCTAATTTATAACACTATACCAGAAGTTTTGTGTATTAATGGCTTAAGAGACCTATATCAAATGGCAGAATTCCTTAACTTTAGGCATTTTAGGCACTTTAGGCACTTTTTACTCATCTATTCTATCATACCGAATTCATTAAACAAAAAATGAAAAGCTCTATACTATCGAGTTGTTAAGGAAATATTAATGAAATATTTAAAGCAAATCATCAGTATTGTTAAAGGAATAATCGGCTTTGTTCTTCCTTATCTTTTATCTGATGTCTATTTTGGAAGGAGCGCCGCAGGGTTGCCGAACAATTCCATTGTTTTTTTCCCTTGCAGTGAAAATATCCTTTGTTGCGGTATTGCAGGGCTTGTTTCTTTTAAGAGAAAAGAAAAAAAAGCCGATCATATAAATATGGCATCCCTGAATGATATGGCTGTAAAGATCGGTGAAAAAGGATATTTGGACTGCGCTCAAAATAATAAATTTTTAATTAATGATTATTTGATTGATTATTTGGGTGGCCAAAAACTTATAGACTCATTTCTGCATTCTGTGCAGTCTTTAAAGGCAGACGATTATTTTGCTGAATGTTTTGCTGGAAAAGATATCCAAAACGAACTTTCAAAATTATCTGACAATCTTAATAACATCATAGACAGGGAATCAAGATTGCTGTCTGATAATATGGGACGGCTTGATGCTGATATAGTTGATACAATGTCTCGCAGAATTGAAGACCTAAAGGATATTTCATGGTGCATTACTTTTGAATTCTTAGATAATATTGTCAAAGTCGGGGAGATTTTAAACCGGGATTTTCAGTCTATTACTTCTTTTGCCTTAAAAATCGCAAAAAATATTAATGCAGTTCTAAACAGTATAGACCGTCTTGAAGTAAGAGGCCGTGATTCAGCCGGCATATCTCTTATGTTTATCCTTGAAAAAGCAGAGTTTGAAAGATTTAAAGAAAAGCTGGGCAAATCAGACAATATTGATCTTCTTGATCAGTTCAGGGTGCGGTCAAACCATGATGTCCTTGTCAACTTGGGCATAGATATCCATGAAACAAAAGATGAAAGCGGAGAGAAATGTGTTTGCATTGCCTTTACCTATAAGATTGCCGCTGAGATAGGAAGCCTTGGAGACAATGTTAGCTTTTTGAGGAATCAGATAAAAAATGATCCGATTTTTCAAACACTTATCTCGTGCCCGCACAAATATCATACTGTTGAAGCCCATACTCGCTGGGCTTCAATCGGGGCTATTACTGAACCGAACTGTCATCCGCTTGATAATAAAGGGCCCGGAAACATATCAGATAAAAGCGGAATAATTCATGTCTGTCTTAACGGAGATATCGACAATTACATTGAGCTTAACGAAGAATATGAAAGCAAAGGCAATCTTATACATAAGGACATTACAACCGATACAAAAATAATCCCGCTGCAAATTGAAAAATATATATTACAGGGGAATGATCTGGAAGAAGCATTCCGTCTGGCAGTTAATGATTTTGAAGGTTCACATGCCATATTTATGCATTCAGACCTTGCCCCCGGCAAACTTTTTCTTGCTCAGAAAGGCAGCGGTCAGGCTATCTTTATAGGACTATCTGAAGGTCATTATCTGCCAACCTCTGAAGTTTACGGTTTTGTCGAGCAGACTCCGTTCTATCTCAAGATGGACGGAGAAAAGGTTGTTGAAGGAAAGGATGGCAAAACTCAGGGACAGATCTTTGTGCTTAGCCAGAAATCCGGCGGAGCCCCCCAGGACATTAAAGCGATGTTTTATGACGGAACCCAGGTTGAAATTGGGGAAAAGGATATAAAACGTACGCAGATAACATCAAGAGATATAGACCGTCAGGAATTTCCGCATTATTTCCTGAAAGAAATTTCTGAATCCCCTGTTTCAGTGGAAAAGACTCTTCAGAATCGCTGGAAGATCGAGGAAGACGGGAAACAGAGGTACGTATTAACGCTTGATGAAAAAATTTTTCCGATATCCATTCAACAAGCGTTTATAAACAATAAAATACGGAGAATTTATTTTGTCGGTCAGGGTACGGCCGGAGTTGCTGCACAAGTATGTTCAGATATTTTAAATTACTACATTGATGAGCCGTATTTTACTGCGCGTTCATTTAAGGCATCAGAACTCAGCGGATTTAAGCTTAATGAATATGATGACAAGAACAGTATGGCAGATGCACTTGTTGTTGCTATTAGTCAGTCCGGAACAACAACGGATACTAATCGTACCGTGGATATGGTTAAAGAGCGAGGAGCCCATACCATCGCCATAGTCAACCGCAGGGATTCAGACATTACGTTTAAGGTTGACGGTGTTATGTACACAAGCAGCGGGCGGGATATTGAGATGTCGGTGGCTTCAACAAAGGCATTCTATTCTCAGATTATAGCGGGAGCTCTCTTGGGCCTTAAAATTGCAAGCTTAAAGGGTTTGCGGAATGATGAGTTTATAACAGAAGAAATAAGACAGATGCGGGAAATTCCATCACATATGAGAAAAGTTCTATCTATGAGAAAAGAGATAGAAAAATCCGCCAAAAGGCTTGCCGCAACAAAAAATTACTGGGCAACTGTAGGCAGTGGTCCCAATAAAGCTTCTGCAGATGAAATACGTATCAAACTGAGCGAACTCTGCTACAAGACAATTTCCTCTGATTACATAGAGGACAAAAAACATATAGATTTATCATCCGAGCCTCTTATAATTGTGTGTGCTGCCGGCACAAAACGAAATGTTATAGGTGACATCATTAAGGATACAGCAATTTTTCAGGCACACAAGGCCACGCCTGTTGTTATAGCTGACGAGGGAGAGAGCGGATTTAATGCCTATGCAGAAGATGTATTTCATGTTCCGGTTGTAAACCAGCATTTTGCACCTATCCTGAACACTCTGGTCGGGCATATCTGGGGATACTATGCAGCCCTTGCCATTAATGAGGGGTCGCGTTTTTTATATGCATTTAGTAAGGAACTGCAGAATACTATTGATGATTATATAGAGAGTGGCCTTGATGTTTACGAAGTTATACTTGAAAAAACATTCAGAGAAAAAATTGCACATTTTTACAAACAGTTCAGGGAAAAAAGATCTGGGAAAAAAGTCCCGACTTTTATTGCCAATGCTTCAGATTTGACTCTTCTTCTTAAATACCTGGCTGGAAGACTGCCTGTGTCGGATTTTGAGATCGACTTTTACAAAAAGGGTACCGCACTTAACATGCTTAATACTCTGTTTGAATATATTGGAGAATCTATTAATTATATGTCTCGTCCTGTGGATGCAATAAAACACCAGGCCAAGACAGTTACTGTAGGTACAAGTCGTATAAGTGAAAAACTTGAGGGCCTCATTTTTAATGAGTTAGCAAAACACAATTTAAGTGTTTCACAGCTTATAAACAAAAATATTGTTGTTCTTAAAAATCTTCAGAGAATTATTTCACATATCGAGGGGTTAATTTTATACAGAATAGGCAATCTTAACCTCCTTGGTGAACCGACAGATGAGTCAACAATAGAGGTTTTAGAGAAAGAGGGTTCTTTAAAACCCATTCCATCAAGAGTTGAAAAGGATAACATACTTAAGGGTACTAAAAGGATAATTGTTCGACATGGGAATGTATATATCGGCAAAGGTCGTAAAGATAACCGAAGTATTCTTGTTATTCCAATAATCTCTGATTCTCCTGAAATGCCGAATATGATAGAATATCTTCTTTTATTGAATATTACATTTAAAAAAGAAGTATCCCTTTCAGCTAAAATAAAAGCGCTTGGCGGCAAGTATGAGCATATAAAGAATATTGTTCAAGAAAACAGCATTGCCTGGGACGATAATTATTTTGAATCTGTTGAGATAGAGGAACTTTTCGGCAGGTCTGCTGAGAAGATAGGGGAATTTATAGTATCCCTTCAAGGGTAACGGTTCACGGTTTGTGGGTTCCCACGCTGGAGCATGGGAACCAGGCAAGGAGACAACTAACATGTCGTCAGAAAATTTTCCACGGAAGGCCGAAAAATTTGAGATTCAAGCTTACAAGAAGCCAAAGGATTTGATAAACATTAAAAAAACTCATATTTCTTACTCTGGATCACCTCAAAAGCATCAGTATGATCCTGATAAGATTATTCTGGTGCCTGACCCATACAGTTCCGATGCTTTTTACTATGAATTTAAAATTGAGGATATTTCCTATGTAGAAGAACTTCCCAGCCTTGTAAGCATGGAAGGTGAAACCGTTACAATGTCCAGAATCTGGATAAAAAAAATGAGCATAGGAATAAAGAGCTTTCCTTTTATTGTCGAAGATACCACGAGACTATGAATTATTTATGCAACTTCTCAAAAAGTTCTGGTGAATTACGCGATAAATGACGAGCCCACTGATAATAAAATATAAAATATCTGGAACTCACATCTAAGTGAGCCTAAAGAAAAAACAGTAGCCAACCCTTTTAATGCGTATTGATTAAACAGCAGATCATATGTTTTAAGTATGAATTATCTCTTATACGCTGTTTTTTCTTAAAGCTCACTAAAATGTTCAAACAGCCAGCTTTTTTATATTTTATTATCAGCAGGCTCGTTTATGTATTTATTGAGAAGTTGCTTGTTTATGAGAAATGTAGGTTGGGCATTAAATAATGAAACCTGTGATTGCAATAGTTGGTTGCGGAAGAGTCGGAACCGCTCTTGCTAAATTTTTATCAGAAGCCGGCTATGGAATTTCCGGCCTTGCAAGCAAAAGCTTTTCATCCGCAAAAAGACTTGCAGACTTAACAGGAGCCGGGCGTTTCACTACCATACCCTGGGAAATAACAAAAAAAGCAGATATTGTTTTTTTAACAACTCCGGACAGCGAAATATCTGATACATGCAGCAATATTGCATTTAATGAGGGCTTCAAAAGAAATTCCGTGGTCTTGCATTGCAGCGGAGCACTTCCATCAACGATTTTATCATCGGCAAAAAGCTGTGGCGCTTTTATCGGGTCAATGCATCCCATGCAGAGCTTTGCCCTGAATGAAGGGAATAAAAGCCCTTTTCACGGAATCATATTTGCTGTGGAAGGTGATGCTCAAGCTTTACATATAGCAGTAAAAATTGCGGTTGATCTTGGCGCAGATTGTATTTCAATAAACACGGAAGATAAAACCCTTTATCATGCTGCCGCCGTGGTTGCATCAAACTACCTTGTAACCCTTCTTTCTCTTGCTTTCAGGCTTATTGAACATGCAGACATATCCGGCAGTGACACTTGGAAGGTCTTAAAACCTTTAATTGAAGGTACGCTTTCGAATATAGAAAAGGCCGGAATTCCAGCAGCGCTGACAGGTCCAGTAGCCAGAGGAGATATTGAAACCGTGGAGAGACATATAAAGGCAATAGGGAAAAAAGCACCTGAATTGCTTGATCTTTATAATACTCTTGGTTTTCATACAATTGGCATTGCAGAATCAAAAGGCACTCTTTCAGAAAAATCTGCTGATATCCTTAAGAAAATAACAAACAGAAAAGACAGAAAAGATAGTGCCTAAAATGCCTAAAGTTAAGGAATTCTGTCACTTTATATTCCTTCGGTCGTCAATGCGCAAAAGAGGAGTAACTCCTACAACTCCGTATTATCAATTAGCACGCCGAAGGCGTACCACAACTTTAGGCACTTTAGGCATTTTAACATACTTTAGGCACTTCTTTTTAACTTTAGCTCACTTTAGGCACTTAATTTCAGGAGGCTGTTGTGAAATTTATTTCATTTGGTGATATTCATGATCATGCGGAAAATGTACAAAAAATAGATGGAATCTCAGATGCGGACTTTGTTGTTATTACCGGAGATTTAACAAACTACGGCGGGATTAAAAAGGCCAGAAATATTATAGACTTTATATCGCGTTATAATCCCGCTATCTATGCTCAGTTCGGCAACATGGACCTTGAAGAAGTGAATAATTACTTTGATGAAATCGGAATCAATCTTCACAGCAAAGGCATTATTATCGAAGATGTAGGAATTTTCGGTGTTGGAGGTTCCAATTCTACGCCATTCAACACCCCAAGTGAATACAGCGAAGAACAAATAGAAGAATTTATTTATAAAGGATATGAGAGCATAAAGAACCTTCCAATAAAAATTATGGTCTCTCATACTCCTCCACATAACACCGCCCTGGATATTGTTGGCGAGGGAATTCATGTTGGAAGTACGGCTGTTAGAAAATTTATAGAAAAATATCAGCCTCAGCTTTGTCTTACAGGGCATATTCATGAAGCAGTCGGAAAGGATAAAATAGGCAGCACCATTATTGCAAACCCAGGCATGTTAAGTGATGGCGGTTACACGGAGATCGTTAAAAACGGGGAGAACCTTGAAGTGGCATTGAAAAAAATTTAACTGCCCCAGGCAATTTTACATAAATTTGCAAATTCAAGAAAGGAGAAGGTTTAATGAACATCGCTATTTTAAGTTGTAAAAACATCAAGGATGAAACATGTATCGGATGTCACCGTTGTTTAATGGCTTTTGATAAGAAGGAAGGAGAATTTGAGAGATACAAGGGTACTGATGCCAAGTTAAGAGGTCTGGTCCACTGTGGGGGGTGCCCTGGAACTTCACCGGTTCTTCGACTGGTTATGCTGAAAACATGGATGGCCTCCCCTTGGAGAGACTATTGATGCAATTCATATAGGGACCTGTCTTCTCGACAACTGTCCTTACATAGATACTATCATGAAAAAAGTGAAGGCAAAAGCGGGTGTGGATGTTATTGAAGGAAGCCATCCGTACAAACCGGTCAAGGTGTTTGGTGACTGAGAAAATATGTAATTGTTCACAGAGAGTCGGGGTTTTGAAAATATATTCGCTTCAGGCCACCTTTGCCCGATCTCAAACCTATACGCCTACTTGGGGAAGTTATTTCGTCCCCGTTCCTTAAGGGAAAACATAAAGTTGTGAGGTGTTGATAAAGGCTTGTTGCCCAACACCGCTCGCAGGTTAAACAGGTCGTTGAGCGGCAATAAAACACAATATTACTCAGGACGATGTCGAGGAAGTATTCTTTAACAGACCTCGATTTCGATTCGTTGAAAAAGGGCATAAAAAAGGGGAAGATGTATATTCTGCTTTCGGGCAGTCTGATTCCGGAAGATACATTATTGTCATATTCATTTATAAATACAAAAATCTCGCGCTAATCTTAAGCGCCAGAGATATGGATAAAAATGAAAGAAAATAATAATAATAATAAAACCAGTATTTCAAAAGCAAGTACATTAGAGGAGATCGGTGAATTCTGGGATAATCATAGCTTGGCCGATTATTGGGATCAAACAAAAGAGGTTGAATTTAAAATACGGGCAACAAGAAGGCATCGTGCAACTATTGATCCAGAACTTTACAAAAAAATTACAAGCTGTTCACATAAAAGAGGCATATTGCCGAAAACTTTGATTAACTTATGGTTAACAGAAAAGGTGAAAGAATACGAAATAGTGAGTGATAAAAACGCCGATCAATCAGGCGCTCCACCGCATTGAAAAAATTGAGGATCTGGAAAAGCTCCCTGGAGAATATCAGGAAATACTTGTTTCCGTGCTCAATTCATTTATCAAACGCCACAGGTTTGAAGAATTGGCACAGAATTGACAGGAGGAATGGCAATGAATCAAATCCAATATATTTCAGATGAACAGAATAATGTAACGGGGCTCATTGTCTGTTAAGGGATGCTAAAGATAGGCAAACCTATGCCACACAATCGTAATAGTTAGTGAGTCAGTTATTAAAAGGGAAGCCCATGAATACACCACGACAAGATATAATATCAACCAATCAACAGGAAAGAATCCTCATCCATAGAATTCGCACCCTATCACCGGATAAAATTACTGAAGTGATAGATTTTGTGGATTTTTTGACTTATAAAAATCGTGACCGCCATTTTCTTCAAGCAAGCAACAAGCTGGCTGAGGATGTGTTCAGAAAAGTCTGGGATAACCCCGAGGATGACGAATATGACAACTTATAGCTTCGGTGATATCGTCCTGGTTCCCCCTTTACCGATCAAGTCATTACAAAAAAACGCCCTGCCGTCATCATCAGCTCAAGAGCATATAACCGGCAACGCCCGGACATCATCCTCATGGCTGTAACCAGCCAGATGCAATCTGTGCGAACTATTTTGGGGATATGACTATCAGCCAGTGGCAACAAGTTGGTCTCCTTAACCCATCAGTAATAAAGCCAATTTTTACTACAGTGTCAACGTGCATGCGTTTTTTTGTATTTGCTCTGTTCCAGCTTTTATCTTTTACCGGTAACTGACAACTGTTAACTGATAAGTCTGCCTGTGCGTCGCACGCAGACAGGCGATTTACCGCCTCTGTAAAATCCACCTGGTCAAACAACTCAACAAACCGAATCACGTCGCCGCCTTTATCACAGCCAAAGCAGTGCCATTCATTCTTTGATGGCGTTACGGATAATGAAGGATTTTTGTCATGATGGAAGGGGCACAGGCCAAAATATCCTTTGCCGTTTTTTTTCAGTCTGATGCCTTTGGACTCTATAAGGGCTTTAATATCTACAGTGGTTTTGATGTGCTCTATTCTTTCTTTTTCTATCATATCTCATATCTCCGTTTTGATTTTGTCTTAAGTTTTTAAACAGGATATCCCGCAGGTGGTTCAGGGATTCTCTGAACTGTACAGGGTTAACCAGAGCATTGCCGTTTCTGTATGCTTTGTCATGTCCGGCAAGATCTGGGCCGGTAAACAGAAAACTTGCGATCTGCTTGCCGTTTTGCCGGAACCGGATGTCTGCCAGATCACCGCCCATGCATAAAAAGAATGCGCCTCTGAATATGTTTGTTGTCTCAAGGCTGGATGCAGCCAATAAAACCACCTCCTTTCATCTTGATTTTTCAGGGGAGATACGATAGAAAAAAAAGCGGTTTCAAAGGGATACATCTCTTTGGAGCTTTCGTCAGGCCATCAACTCAGACCCGCCAAAGTCAGTAAATGGTATCATGGTATAATTTTGTGCAAAAAAATAAAGGAGCACTTATGGGCTTTGATGACAGATTAGAAAGAATACGAAAAAAAAGAAAGTTGACTTTTAATGAACTTGCACAGATGATAAATATTCATTCTACCCAGTTACGGAGATATGAAAAAGGGGAATCTCAGCCAACACTTGACGTCCTAAGAAAGTTGGCTATCGCCTTAAACGTTCCTGGAGACATGCTACTTTTTGATGAGGAAGAGCGAGAGCCACCCGAGGACTTCTTGCTTCAGTTTGAGGCTATTTCTAAATTCGGTCTCGAGGAAAAGAAGATCATTAAAGAAGTTCTTGATGGCTTATAGTGCCGGTCAAATGACTTGATACTTTCAGAAAAATCATGTATTACAATCGCTCCGAAGAATTTTTTCAAGGAGCAAAACATGACTGTTCAAGGTAAAGCACTGACACCAATAGAGAAAGAAACGATAGTTACATTAAAAAAATATTTTGATCGCACTAAGGATGATTCGCAAGAACAGACAAGCCCAAGTGTTGAGCGAGTTGTTAATGCGTTAGGAGTTGGCATTGCAACGGTCAAGCGAGTGATGGCTGATCATAATAGAGGAATAACTTTTACGGAACAAGAAAAAATTCACAAGGGCCGCCCCCCACGATCGCTATCGAACTCAATGCAAACGGTTACCAGAGAGTATATTCGCAGTGCTAACAGGGAGGGGGCACACATCACCCTTGAAATGTTATGCAAATATCTTGAGGATCTTAACCCCGAACAGAAATTTAGTATTCGTACATTAGGCCGAGCTCTTGATCGCTGGGGATTCACATTTGGTAAAGGAACCCGCACCCAACGGCTCAAAGAAAAAGATTATGTAGTGGCGGCACGACAACGTTACATTAGGAGAAAGCGCTCGAATAGAAAAGGTAATGATGTTGTTCGCCCTGAAGTCTACCTGGACGAGTCATATGTAAACAAAAACCATAGCAACGATTTTGTATGGTATTTTGACGATGATGGGCCGTGGATACAAAAGCCAACAGGTAAAGGGGATCGTTTGATCATTATTAATGCGATAACGAAAGATGGGTGGGTACCTGGGTCAAAGCTAACATTCAAAAGTTCCAGGAAAACGGGTGATTATCATGGTCAAATGAACCAAGAATTATTCACCAAGTGGTTCAGGGAAAGGTTGCTTCCAAATATTCCTCCAAAGTCTTTGATAATAATGGACAATGCCGCTTATCATAATGTCTTGTCAGTACACTCTGCCCCGACTGCCACTTGTAAAACAGAGAAGATTCGATCTTGGCTAGCACAAAACAATATTCCATTAAGAGATGATTGCTTAAAGATTGAAATGGTAGAGATTTTAAACAAAATATCACCATCTCCAACATACGATCTTGATGAGATTGCCGCAGAAAATGGTCACGAAATTTTGCGAACACCACCGTACCATCCAGAGTTGCAACCAATAGAAACTTGTTGGGCTGTACTAAAGAATAAAATTTCACGTACTTGCGATTTCACTATGGCGAACTTATTAATTCAACTCGACGGTGCCTTTGCCTGTGTCACTGCGAAAACATGTGCAGGTTTGATTCTGAAAATTCGTGAGCTTGAAGATAGGTTTTGGGATGAAGACGCTGTGCTGTATGATCAAAATTAAGTATCAAGTCATATGACCGGCACTATAATTCTTAAACATGAAGCTAAACGATGGGCCTCGGCTTCATAGTTTGGTTTCATATTTGCAGAGATTGGAGTTTTATTATGTATGAACGTATATTGATCGATCCAAAAATTTGTCACGGTCAGGCATGTATCAAAGACACAAGGATTCCTGTCCATCAAATAATTCGGATGCTTGCCAATGGGGATAAAATTGAAGAACTTCTTGAAGATTATCCATCACTGAAAACAGAAGACATATATGCCTGTCTGGATTATGCAGCATCTCTTGCTGAAGAACAGATAACGCCTATTGCAAATGCCGTATGAAAATTTTTGTAGATGAAAATATACCGTTAATTACCGTAAAAGAGCTGTGTGAGCAAGGATTTGATGTTATTGATATTCGCGGCACTAATGACCAAGGGATAACAGATGAAGATCTATGGCAGAAAGTCCAAAATGAAAAGTGCCTTTTGATTACAACCGACAAAGGTTTCTCAAGTCATCGTGATGAAGTACACTACGGAATTCTGATTATCCGCCTCAAACAGCCGACCAGGTTAAAAATTCATCAACGCGTTATGCAGTCAATAAAAAAATATTCAGAAAAAGAATGGTCCGGACTCATGGTTGTTATGCGTGATGCTGTCCAAAGCAGATGGAGGTCTCGCCACAAATAATTAAAATAATGAAGCCGCTTGTCTGTCTTAAAGCCCTGACTGTCATGCTGCCTGCATCTTCTTACATAATCTGAACTTGATTATCAGACTCTTTTTTATCTTATTTTTCAAAGGAATAAGAATCAGTGATAATTCAAATTATGTAATCAGGAGCAGGTAGCACGCCAGGCAGGGCTAATGGAATTAAGGTAAGCGGCTGGCTTATCTTATGCCCTCCCGCCAACCCAACAAGGATAGAGTCAATTTTATAGCAATTAAAAAAGAAAAGGCAGTAACGCTATGCCCGCTACTGCCTTATGTTTATGATGGTCATTTACTTATTTACGGATGTCCCGGTTGGGTCACAAGATTGCACCCAAAAATGGATGATAGGGCATATAACCTATTGCAATAATAACTCTTTTTTAGCTTTTTTGGGGGAAATTCTACGGGAACTTCAGTTTAATGAGTGACCCCATTTTTTTCTGTCAGAGAATGAAAATCTGCTCAGCAATGTCTTTGTATCAATTAATAAATATGTTGATATGATGTAATTGGTCGAGTTTGAAGAATATATAATTCATTTTCTTGATCGATTGTCCATTCAATATCTTGTGGGATGCCGAAAATAGTCTCAATTTTCAAACAAGTGTCTATTAACTTTTGAATTTCACTATCCGTTAGCGAAAACTCCTCAGAATGGTCGAAATCGGAAATTACTTCTCTTAGTTGATCCATTGATAATACGGTCATTTTGTACTTTGTTCCCAGGGTTTTTATAATGAAATTCTCACAATTTCTATCTATAAAAAACTTGTCAGGTTCTATAATGCCGTCTGTAATTGATTTGCAGTAGCCCCAATTGGATTCGATCAACATGATTCCGTTCATATAATTTGTAAAAGTTATGCCAGAAACTCTAGAATTTAATAAGGGTTGGATAAGAGTCGATATGTCCTCCCCTGAGTCGAAGACCTCTTTAATAGTTTTGGCGAGGTGTGTTGACTTAGACGTTACTATTGACTTATGTATTCCTGCTTTTGACCTGAATCTTCCCGATCGGGATTTTGCAAAAAATAACTTATTGATTTAATTGATCAAAAAATTTTTAGTGTAGTGACAATTGACCAATTTAGCCACTAAAACTGCTTCAAAATATAGCTTTAGAAGTAGAAAAATCACTCAAAATCTACAAAAAGTGTAGAAAATGCTATTTTTTCACCATTTTTGATGGTCGAATGAGACCCTTAAGAAGCTGGTTGGTCTCAATTGTTACTACACTAAAAAAATAACATTAAATAATATCAGGTGGTTAAAAATGTGTCAGTGTTGATCTGGAAGATTCCGGTTTGAGATTACTCTGGAATCTTCGGTGTACCCTGATGATCTTACAATATACGGAGGGTAAATTAAGCCCTTTATATACAGGAGGTCTCTTCTGAACTCTGCGAGGAGTTTATCTTTCTTAACGTTAAAGATGTTCTCCAAAAAGAACTTGGGGATACACAGGGAAAAAGGAACTTTGATGTGGTGGTCTCTAAGTCTGCAAAGGTTAAAGAATTTATTTCCACATGGCTCTCTCGATGGTAATTTACTTGGATCGATTAACACGTTCATAACAATTAGTTAGAATAAATAATATAGGTTTCACCTATATCTAATGGTTGGTGGACAGCGTTGTAAACTTTAATGCCATTTTCCTTGAGTTGTATTGCTATATGAGAAAGCCTGCTTCCGATATTAATAACAGGCATATTGTATTTCTTGCAAGAAGCGGCTATTGTAGCCATATTTTCCATGAACCAAGTTCTATCATAGCTCGATCCAACGAGTAAAGCCGTTTTTCCCGATGTCTTAACTTTTGAATAATCAAAAATCGGCAATAAACGCCCCTCGAAATGAATTATTTCATTCCCCGTTTTTTTAAATGTTACAAGTGGCTCAATCTTGTGCGAGATACTAAGATAATTGTGAAATGCGTCGATCGGTTGAGCGTGCCACAATAATGGGCTCCCATCTTCCTTAATCATGAATTCGACTCGGTGGAAACCATATTGTTCAACGAGTCTTTTGAAATACACACAAAGACGAGCAATGAGTTTATCATCTAATACTTGACTCGTACTCCCATTAGGTACCCTTTTAATTCTCCAGTCGTTGTCTATATACTTGGACTTTTCCCTGATTTCCTTTGAAACTATTTTCAGGTCAAACTCAACAAGATATGAATCGTGAGGATAAATTTGTATCCCCTCCCATATTCCCCAAATAGCGTCTATGTAGAAACATACTTTACCATTTTGATATAATGGAGCAATTGTGCCAGATGAGATGGAAGCCACAAATCTATGGATTATGAGGGCAAGGATTTGATCATTTGAACCGGTCCAGCCTCTATCTACCATCTGCCGGTAAATATCCAAGACAGCATCTAACAAAGCCTTTCCTGACTGGATTCCTGAATATATTGGCTGCATTCTTGTCGTAACTGTATCAAATCGAAATGGGGCTGACCTTACAACGATCGAAGCATTTTTTAGCAGGAGAGAAGCTATCTGGAAGATTTCTTTTTTAATATCTGAAAGGTCTTCATTCCTAACAAATTTTTTGAATGCTGAGTTCAGAAGAAAAAATGGCCGATGCCTGGGAAGTTGGATGTGCTCAAGCTTTCTTAGGGTTGATATTTTATCATTCCTCAAGTCAGCA
>Ga0255422_1015_pt1 | contig 28192 bp, 22 predicted proteins | sample ANMaggSeSYBR02D3_FD_182631 | JGI IMG/M metagenome (GOLD analysis project Ga0255422, IMG submission 182631) | Sediment cell enrichment communities from methane seep in Santa Monica Basin, California, United Staets - ANME aggregate JGI... | ecosystem: Environmental > Aquatic > Marine > Cold seeps >... | reverse complement strand
TCCCCCCAAACACCCCCCCCCCCCATTATGATTATAATCCTAATTAGAAAATATGGTTGAACAAATTCACTCGGGTAAACTTATTTTTCTAAGTTAATTCTACAAAAATAAAAACACATTTTGGCACAAATTTTATAGACACACAGGGGGGGATTTATGTACGAGGTATTGATACATGCATTTGGTGATGTTATGGAGTGTTGTGTGTGGTATTGGAGGCGGGTGGGGCAAGGTTGGAATATCATTTTTCTTTATTTTCACAAGTTCCGATCTCACCGGAGCGGATAGCCTTTTCCAGGTCATCATAAAGCTGTTTGTGTTCAGGGATTTTCAAGTATCTTTCCATTGACTTTATATATATATATTGTGATTTTGCGTCTTTTTTAACGATTATATGCGGCCAGATTAGTTTTGCGCATTTTCTTTGGGCAAAATTTTCAATTACCTCTATTATTGCAACCATTCTATCTGATCTTTTGGTAGCATTGGCAGATGACACTCGCTGCATATCCAGCGCCCGCCTCTGTTATTTTTCTTGTTTGACCGCCGCAACAAAAGCAGCGTGTGGGGTGCATAGTATTTGCCTTGGCCTTATCCATGAGCTTAGGCGTCCACCATTTTCCAACAGGGCAAGCAGCCATGTCAAAGATACCTTTGTTGTTTCTGCTGCATACTTGTCTATCATCCACAAAAGATATAAATCTGCAATCCCTACCATGCAGGCAGGTTGCCATCCGTTCTATTCGGATTTGATGTTCTGTGTGTTTTTCTGCTTCAAAAATAGTGCAACTTGGACCGCAACTTTCGGCCTCAAAAGTGCGCTGAAAGTTGCGCTGTTTTTGCGCATGGGTTGCACTTGAGTTGCGTTGCCGGTTGCGCTCTAAAACCAGTCTGGCTAAGGCTTTCATGTTTGTTGGTTGCACTTGAGTTGCATTGCCAGTTGCGCCAATATCCTCAAAAGTTGCATGTTGCATGGCCCTAGTACGTGCAACATGCAACTTTTCACTATTTTTTTTGTAAATCTCCATCTTCTTGCGCCTTTTTTATATGCCGCGAAACACTGCTTTTGTGAATATTTAAAAAATCTGTAATTTCCTTTGGTGTCCGCCCTTTTTTTACAAGCTCAACTACCTTAGAATATGTAGATTCTTCCAGCGTACGCAAAGCCCACTGTGCGTCTCCTTTTTCGCCTGTTTGCAAAGATGCCTCGAAAGGCGCGACATCTTCACCAAAAATACCACGAGCCTTTTCAAAGTGTACTTCAAATCTCGCGCCAGCTTCTGGAGAGTAGCCAGGTGGATGCTGCAAAGACAAAACGGTATCCAGGACATCTTCTTTTTTTGCAGTGCCCCTCTGGCCTCCACTTTTATTGTCGTGATGAATTAAAAGAACTGACTTACCTTTTGCCCTGAGCCTTAAAGCCCAGTTTTGCACTGGCTGCCAGTCCTCGGCAGTATTTTCCCTGCCAGAACGAACCAGCGTTGAAATGTTGTCTAAAATTATTAGCTGTATCGTGCTATCAATATGCTTATCAGTTGCCAGTTGGCCTTCCACAGAGGCCAAGTCCGGCACGCCGTTTTTTTGCAAATCTGGCGTTATAATCAGTAATGGTGCCTTGATCTCCCCATCCATCCTGCTGACAATACTTGCGATTCTCTCTTGCAAAACAACAGCGGGCATTTCACCGTCAACGAACAGTACGCCTCTGGCCTCCGGGGCGTTCCACCTTAGGAATTTACCCCCTGACGCAACAGCTAATGCAATACCTAATGCGACATGGGTCTTACCAACGCCTCGTTTTGCGTGAAGCATCGTAAGCCCCTGTGTGGGTAGCCAAGGAGCCAAAAGATTTTCTCGCGGGGGCAACTTCAACGCCAAAAAATCTTTTGCATTAATTGATATGACTTGTGGGGCATTATTGTCTTCACCGTTTATAGGAGAGCTTTCGATTTTAACGAGCTTTGCATTGTTAACCATCTCAATAATGGTTTTGTGCTCACCAGCTTTTAATAAATCGTTAATGTCCTGTTTTTCAGGAGCATCCTTTGGCCATTCGACGGATTGTGTTTTAACGCCAAGAATTTTTGCAACAGACTGTGTCGCCTTCGTGCCCGCATCATCATTGTCAAAAAAACAGACGATTTGCTTGCCACTGTCTCGATATGGCCGCAAGACTTTGACTTTTTTAGTAAGGGAACTTCCTCCTATTGCCAGGATACATGCTTCAGGAAGGCACTCGACACACGACAAGGCGTCAATAACGGCCTCGCAAAGGATAATGGTCTCTACTTTCTCAATATCTGTTCCCACATGGAAAAAACAGCTCCCGCTGGCTTGTGAGCCCTTCGTAAAAACCTTGTTTTCATCTTTGTAAGCGAACGCTTGCCCATCTAAAGTTAAACATTGCACGGCTAAAACATTTTGATCGCCGTCCAACTCTCTAAAGGCACATGCCACGCTTTCCTTCCCGCGATGTTTAAAAAAACGAACTTTCCCTTGAGCAAATACTTGAGAGGCAGTGTTTTTGTTAATCTTCCGGAGGTTTGAAAAAAGTCTATAAACAGGATTGTCGTTTGTATATTTCTGGATAATGGAAGCCCATAGCTCGGCAGGAGATTCTTTTTTGCCAGGGTCTTTTTGATCCTGTTCATCTTTAGGAAAGTACTGTGAAAACAAATCGCCGGTCGTCAAACCATATAGCCACTTATGAAAATCTATAATATCGCCGGGCGGTTCTTTTTTTGACGTTTCTGGCCGGCATTGCCGACACCAGAATTTTTCAGAATCTGTTTTATAAACAAATCTGTCTTCACCCCCGCATTTTGGACATGGACCGCACAGGCTATTTTCTGACTCTTTTTTAAGACATGTGACTACATCAGGTATCTTTGGTAGTCTGGCTTTCAAATGGTCAATCCGTTCCATCAAGCCACCCCCTCAAGCCATTCTTGCCAAAAAACGTAACTTTGCGCTTGCTCTGTTTTTGACAATCTGATATGTTTTTCTTGCATTTCAAATAACTTCTTTCAAAGTCTGCTCATTTGTCCCGTGAGCAGGCTTTTTTTATTTAGTCATTATTCCCTATGTTATTAGGATATGCCACTTTCATTTTGTCTTCTGGAAGCGGCTCTATGTGGTCATTTTTCGGTAAGGGGCCGATAGAAATCGACTTATCGACCCGGCTTTGTCGATATGCATACAAAGGACAGTCTGGACATGTACATAATGCAATTTCCCGCCGCTGTCCCGCCATGCACCAAAGGCAATATCGCAAAATCGATTTTGACCTTTCCTTTGCATCCTGCTTGCCGCGCCCAGACCGGAAAGGATACAGATCGCAATCTGTAAACTCGCAGTTCGTAACTTCGGCATAAGACCAGGCGGAACAATTCAGACATTTTTCTCGGATTGTTTTCCTGCGATTGATAGAAATAATCTTAGTGCCGTTTTTGGATTGGATTTTTACCTTCATGAGTCCATCGGCTCCAGTGTTGAGGATTTCTCTTTCAGCCAGTCAATTAGAGCATCCACAGGATAAGCAATCTTTCGCCCGATTCTGATTCGCTCTGCTGGTCCCAAGCCCCTGCAATCCATATTTGCGATATAATGGGGTGAAACAACGCCTCCACTAAACCGGCCAACCTCAGAGCGGGCAACCAGTGTTGATGACCAGGCTCTTTTCAATAAAAGAAAATGTTCGTTCAGGTCTCGCATGTAACCTCCTTTCCTTTTTCAAAACACTCTTCCGGTTTAATGCCCAGTACCTTGGCTACTTTCAAAACCCTCGAATCCCTTTCCTTCACCTTCTCTATTCCGCAAACGAGCTTTGACAAGGTTGAAGGGTGCAGTTCTGCTTTGTGGGCAATCTCATAAGCCTTATAAGGGCTTGTTTTGATGGCTATCTTAAATTTTGGACTCAACATTTCTCTTTTCCTCCTAATAAAAATAGAAAAACCCAACTAGATAGAATGCTCCAGTTGGGTTCTTTATAATTTATTATTATTAGGTTGTCGTTCCTACAAACTGCCTAATTTAAAAAATGGACTAATAAATAACCTATTGAATTTACTACAACTAAACAGACAAGGCTAAAATAGGCAGTTTAAAGGCATTTAGGCAGTTTTTCTTAATAGTTTTTGAGACCTTTCATATAACTTCTGGCCACCGTTCGAAATGTAGTTTTTACGTAAGACTATTTTGTCAAGAATACGACCCATAATTTCGCGGTTTGGATGAGAGGTTACGTTATAAATTTCTATATCATCTAAATCTTTAACGGTCAGAATTTCAAATTTCTTTTTATGACCTTGAAAACGTTCCAAAGCCTTATCATACTTCAATTTCGAGGGACTTTTTAATAGTCCACCACTATTTATTGAGTTCTTCTTTATATAGTCGTAAATGTCCTGGACTTCCTGCCGTGCTTTGAGTAAGAAACTGTCTGGTAGTTGGCCATGTGCAATGAGTAGTTGTATGCCTTTAAGTGGATTGCCTCTTTCAATCGTTTCGGTTATAAGGTTTTCGAGTTGTTTTTCTATATTGGTTCTGTGAACAACTTTGAGTCCAAGGCTTTTTATTTTTTCATAAATTGAGGTAATAGAATCTAAATTAAAATAGAATTGTCTTACGTCTTTTTGTTCTCTTTCAGACATACTATTTAAAAGTTTTAGGCTATCAAATTCTTTATGACGCCATCTTGGAAGATTTTCGGATTCTAAAGATCCTATTTCTGCCAGTTGCAATGGTGTTTTAATGACAACTTGTGCAATTCTGCGCATAGCCTCGGATACTGAAAGAGGTTTATTTAAAAAATCTTGGTATTTGTCCCAATAATCTTGAAGCAAATTGAGGTTGTAATCTATTTCAAGGAATAAATTGGAATAATTTGGTGGGTTCATACATCCTCCGCACGATATTTCCGCTTAAAGGAAGATTTGGGGTCGAACCGCTACGGATTACGGCTTTTCGGGTGCGCTTCCCTATGCCCTGCAAGGGGTTTGTTTACCCTCGCTTTTGTTTTAATTCAATAACATTGTTTTCCAGCGCCATGTTCTTTTCCATGTTTTCGATTGCTTTCTGTAGAGTCCCTTCTGAAAGATGTGCATACCGTTGAACCATTTCAAAAGTGCTGTGCCCCATCAATTTTTGAACAGTATAGAGGTCAGTGCCGCCCTGAACCAACCAGCTCGCAAAGGTATGCCGCAACGTATGAAAAACCACTTTTTGCCTATGGTCGGCTATGCCATCGTTAAAACCCAGTTGCGTAACTGCTCTTGAAAAAGCATTTGATATCCGTTCTATCTTTTTCCCGTGCCTGTCAGGAAAAACAATCTTGTTATCTGCAAGCTGCTTCCTTCCTGCCAGCATTTCTTTCACAGCTTGAGTCATAAAAGCTGGTCTGTTATGGCCGCTTTTCGTGTCTTTGACAGTGATCAAACCACGATCAAGGTTAATCTCATTCCAGGTAAGACTATATATTTCACCAGCTCTCAGGCCGCAATGCAAAGCAAGCAAACTCATATCGTGAAGCTGCAAGCTCCGTTTAGATAGCTCACTTAACAAAACATCGGTTTCATCATGGGTCAGGAAGCGTAGACGCTTGTTGTCTATCTTTGGTACAGAAACATGTTTTGTGGGGGATTCAGTGCTGATAAGCCCATCACGCCTGGCCATATTCCATACCTGGCGAATGATTGCAAATATATATTGCAGGGTTCTGGGGGCCTTGCCAGCAGACAGTAATTTCTTTTTGAGCTTTTCGCAATGGAAGGGTGTAATATCTTTGAAGGACAGGTCTTTAAACACAGGCTCTATCCAATTTTTGAAATAGCTCTGTTCCGATTTGCAGGTTTTGGTCTTTTTGCTTGTTTGGGTGATGGGAAAATAAATATTATTAAAGAAGGAACAAAAGGAAATATTCTCTTTGTCGTGCTGTTCTTTATCAGCTTGCTCTTTTTCACGTTTTGCTTTTAGCAGGTCTTTTTTTTCAGTCAAGCTTTGTGCGCCCTGCCCTGTTCTTTGATTCTCAATGATTTCGGACAAGCGAGCATTTGCTATTTGTGCAGTTATTCCCTGGCTTGACCAACCGATGGCTTCCTCTTTATCTTTGCCATGAAGCTTATAACGTATTGTAAAATAACGGTCAGGTCTTATGCCTTGCTTTCTGTTCGGGTGTTCTCTATATCGCACGCCAACAAATTTCGTTTTAATTCGTTTTGCCATTTTTGCCCCGCTATGTTATCAAAGGTTAATTTTCTACCTTTTGCTACTATTGCTCTAAGGGTTTATTTTTTAATTGTGGACAATGCGGTTGCAAAATTCTATCCCGCTCCTGTCCCGCTTTTTTAACACAAAGTAAGTGATTTTAAATTATGCTACGTAAAAGTAATATAAGGCTAACCAATAGGAATGTCAAGCGTTTTGTTATGAAAAGTGAAGATAAGGGAAGGTATTCAAAACGGATTCCTAATCCATGTGCCGCAAGTTCGATCCTTGCCGGGGGCACCAATGATTTCAAGGAAACATCGCTTCAGCGGCGGCCGTTGGTAAAAGGGAGCACTGTGTGTAAATTATGAAAACCTATTTTGAATGTATTCCATGTCTTATCCGACAAACTTTTGAGGCTGCCAGGCTTACAACTGATGATAAGGCGATCCACGAGCAAGTCATCCGTAAGATATTGCGCGCTGCAAGCGAGATGAATCTGCGAGAATCTCCCCCGTTTATGGCACAACGTATCCACCGCCTGATTCGTCAGATGACAGGCGACAACGACCCGTACCGTGACATCAAGGATCGTTTCAACCATTTCGCTTTAGAGCTTTATCCAGAGCTCAAAGAGCGGGTCGAGCGGTCTCGCACGCCATTGGATACGGCAATTCGCCTGGCGATTGCGGGTAATATCATCGATTCTGGTGTAAATCTTCATATAAACGAGACTCTGGTTCACAATTCAATTGAGCATGCGTTAACATCGCCGCTTGCAGGAGATCCGGAACAATTTCGCAAAGCAGTATCAAAGGCGAATGATATTCTCTATCTGGCGGACAACGCCGGGGAAATTGTTTTTGACCGCTTGCTCATCGAGCAAATGCCGTCCGAAAAAATAACCCTTGTAGTGAAGGGGAGTCCGGTCATTAATGATGCTTGCCTTGCTGACGCCCAGGCGACAGGCATAGCTGATCTTGTTGAAGTTATTGATAACGGTTCTGACGCACCTGGAACCATCCTGGATGAATGTTCGGAAGAATTTAAACGGCGGTTTGAAAATGCTGATCTGATCATAGCCAAGGGGCAGGGAAACTACGAGACACTCAGTGATGTTAAAAAAGACATTTTTTTCGTGCTCAAGGCAAAGTGTCCGGTCATCGCTCACCACATCGGCTGTGAAGTGGGAAGTCTGGTCTTCCTCGGAAGCGCCAGGGGCAAGGACTATGGTGGAAAAAAGATCTAATGAAAAAGGTGATCGTCTGTGAAGAATTCAGAAATACATACTGACGACAGGAAGAACAATACTCTTACCAAAGAAGCCAAACAGATTGAGCGGGTAGCTCTTTATGCGCTACTCATTAACTTTGTGCTCACAGGAATCAAATGCGTACTCGCATACTTTTCGGGCAGCCTGGCAGTTGCCGCAAGTGCAATCGACTCCGCAACTGATTCTGTCGCTTCTCTCACTATATTAGGCGGCCTAAAATTATCGACCCGCAAAAGTCCCACGTTTCCGTATGGATTGTACAAGATTGAAAATGTAATCTCGGTGATTATGGCGATATTCATCTTTTTTGCAGGATACGAAATCGTCCGCAACATTCTTTCACCAGGTGCAGAACCGCCGACTATTACGTTGGGGCTCATCGGCTGGTTATCAGCGGGAATATTGATCACGTTTTTGTTTGGACAGTATGCGATTTCTGCAGGCAAACGAACTAAATCGCCGACCCTGATTGCCGAGGGCCGCCATCGTCAGGTTGATGTGCTCTCTTCACTGGTGGTGGTGCTGGCGGTGGGACTTCACTATTTTGGATTGAATATAGATTTTTTTGGAATAACCATAGATCACATTGCAGCGGGACTGGTGCTTATTTTTATCGGCTATGCCGGATGGCAGATACTTTCCGATGGGATGCGCGTACTCCTCGATGCTTCCCTTGACCCTGAAACGCTGGAACAGATACGAAAAATTATCGAGTCACAACCAATGGTAACGGAGATTCGACGGCTGGCCGGCCGGAACGCGGGCCGTTACCGCTTCCTGGAAACAGAGGTGGTTTTGCGTACCGGCAATCTGAAAAAGGCCTATGCAATCAGTCAACATATCGAAGCGGACATCAGAAAACAGATACCCCTGGTAGAGCGGGTGGTGATTCACTATGAGCCCCAGGTGCGTGAACATCTGCGTATTGCAGTACCGCTTGCAGATACTCTCGGTCACGTCAGCGCTCATTTTGGAGAAGCGCCATATTTTGCCATGCTGCTCTTGCGTTTGGCTGACGGGAATATTGAACAGCAGGAGGTAGTAACCAATCCGCATACTAAGGTCCCTAAGGCCAAAGGAATTCGTGTGGCCGAGTGGCTGGTTGAGCATAAAGTTGACGTGGTGATGGTAAAAGAGGATTTACATAAAAAAGGGCCGGCATACGTTTTCGCCGATGCCGGGGTAGAGTTACAAGTATCTGCGGCCGGCCGGCTGAGTGAAATGATTGACTTCTTTAGAAAGCAAGTGGTCGTCAGCGACCAGAGTTGACGAAAGGCGGTCTTCAGCCTAAGGAACGTGGACGAAATAACTTACTCAACTATGCATCACAGCTTCAGGCCACCTTTGCCCGATTTCAAATCACAAAAATATCAAAATAGCCCGCTATTCCATCAACTTTTGTGATCTGAGATCGAACAAATCTGACCCAAATCTATGCGCCTACTTGTGGAAGTTAATTCGTCCCCGTTCCTAACCAGCCTGACTTTATTAAATTCCTGAACTTGTTTACGGCATCGAAGGTAAGGCTGAAGGCTTTTAGAGAAAAGACTCATAAAACCCAAGAATGGGTGCAATACAAAAAAGTAACATAAATTATATCAAGTAATCGTTGAACCCGTCTAATGTCGAACAAGGAATGTCGAATTACGAAGGAAGGTACTTAATAATTTAAAAAAACATCCACACTTCGACATTCAATATTCCCTGTTCGACATTCATTATTCAATTGGCGCTTCCTGGCACCGAAATGGTCACGTTTCGTTCTATGTAACTCTTTTGTATTGCACCCCCAAGAATAGCATAGCTATTCAAGTATACTGTCCACAAATACGGATTTTGCGGGGGATATCAGTATCCTTCAGTCTTAAGCCTTCAGGTTAATAACCTGAGCAGTTACGAAAAGGATTTATATATGAAAATAGCGGTAAGCGGAAAAGGGGGTGTAGGAAAAACGACATTTGCTGCTCTTCTTATACGTATTCTAGATGAGGAAGGAAAGCATGTTCTGGCAATAGATGCAGATCCTGATGCAAACCTTGCAGCAGCTATAGGTATTGATGATTCTGATAAAATAGCTGCTATTTCTGAAATGAAGGAACTTATTTATGAAAGGACAGGAGCAAAACCAGGGGGAATGGGCGGCTTTTTTAAGCTTAATCCCAAAGTTGACGACCTCCCCGACACCTTATCCGTAAAATTAAACAACATTAAGCTCATACGAATGGGAGGTATTAAAAAGGGCGGATCCGGATGTATATGCCCTGAGAGCACACTTCTTAAGGCACTTATAACACATATTGTTCTTCAAAGGAATGAGGTTGTGGTAATGGATATGGAGGCAGGAATCGAACATTTAGGAAGAGCTACCGCCAGGGCGGTAGATAATCTTATTGTAGTGGTAGAACCAGGGCGTCGAAGTATCGATACCGCAGAACGTATTAAAAAACTGGCATCAGAAATCGGGCTTACTAATATTAAGGTTGTTGGAAACAAGATACGCAACGATAAAGATAAAGAATTTCTAAAAAAACATCTTTCTGATTTCGATTTTATAGCTTTCCTGCCATATGATAACGCTTTAATTGAAGCAGACCTTAATGGAATATCGCCATTTAATACAGATTCGCCCGCAAAAGCAATTGTAAAAAAAATGGTAACTACTCTGGTTCACGGTTCACGGTTCAGGGATAGAGAGCTATGAAATCGGAATCGAACCTCTCTTTCATCAGTTTATCATCAGTTTAACCTTGAACCACGGAACTTTGAACCTGAACAGTGAACCTCGGAACCTGAAATAATGTATAGAAAAAGATATCCGGTTAGACATAAAAAAAAAGAGCATCAATTCAATAGAAGATCAAAATCACCGAAAATCAAGCCCGAAGCGGACACCAAATTAAAAAAGGTCTTCGCTTTAATAGGCGTGCCTGATAAAACAAAATTTAAACCGGACAAGTTCCAGCTCGAAGCGCTTTCTGCAATTAATAAAGCAGACTGCCTTGTTACCGCACCGACAGGGGCAGGTAAAACCTGGATAGCTGAACAGGCAATCTCTCTTATAGTAGAAAGAAGAGGAAGGTGCTGGTATGCATCTCCTTTAAAAGCTTTAACAAATTCAAAGTATAATGAATTTTCTAAAATCTTCGGCACGCGGAATGTCGGCATATTAACCGGTGACAGGAAAGAAAACCCTGATGCGCCAATCATTATTGGAACCACAGAGATTCTTCGTAACCAGTTGTATGATGCCATGCATTCAGGAGAAATATTATCCACTGACCTTGTGGTTCTTGATGAAGCTCATTTCATAGGCGACAAAGAAAGAGGGGTTGTATGGGAAGAAATAATGATTTATCTTCCTTCAAGGATTCCTCTCCTCCTTTTATCTGCCACAATCGGAAACGCAAAGCAGATAGCCAAATGGCTTTCATCAATACGCTCAAAAAAATGCATTGTTATTGAAGAAAAGAAGAGGCCGGTGCCGCTTTGCGCCCTTTTTTTTCATCCTTCAGGGACTCTTCTTCCCCTGGTATCGCAATCCAGCGTGAATAAAAAAAAGAAACTGTATAAAAAAGTTAACGATTATATTAGCAACAAATATTCCCAGCGTCTTGCTACTCAAGGCAAACTGCCGCCTTTTGGGGATATCTTGAAGGTATTGAAAAAATATCGGCTACTACCCGCAATATTTTTTCTGAAATCACGGGCAGACTGTGACAATGCGCTTGATATGTGCATGAAAAACATTCTGCACGATCAGCACAGAAAAGCAGCAATTATCCAAAAAATTAATGAACTTGCTGAACTAAGTCCCCACATTACCAAGCATCGCCAGTTAAGGTATCTTGAAAATCTTTCAGTAGGGGCCCATCATAGCGGGCAGTTGCCTGCCTGGAAACTTGTTATCGAGGCACTTATGAATGACGGACTTCTTGATGCTGTTTTTGCGACGTCAACCATGGCTGCAGGAGTAAACTTCCCCGCCAGAACAGTTGTTTTCTTGAATTCAGACAGGTTTAACGGCATTGAATTTGTACCACTGAGTTCTACTGAATTCCATCAAATGACAGGAAGGGCCGGCAGAAGAGGCATGGATAATATTGGGTTTGCAACAGTACTTCCTGGAAAATTTATGGACATAAGGCTAATTGCAAAGCTTATATCTTCACCTCCTTCAGATGTATTAAGCCAAATTAGAATTAACTTTTCAATGGCCCTTAATCTCCTGTTGTCATACTCTCCCGACCAAATTAAAGATCTGCTTAAAAAAATCTTTTTTCACATATTTAATCATGAAAGACAAAAAATCAGCCGGAAGATTTATAGAAAACAGCTATAATTATCTATCTAAGGATTTTCTTCGCCATCTCAATTTCTTAAAAAAAACAGGTTACGTAAAAAACAACGGAGAGCTGACTAAAGACGGAAAATGGGCTTCGAAGTTAAGAGTTGATCAACCTCTATTAATTGCTGAGGGTTTCAGGCTGGGAGTTTTCCCAGAATCAGATCCTGCGCTCCTTGCTGCCATGATATCATCATTTGTAGATGAAAGAAAAACAGAAAATAGAATTGATAAGGAATTTATGCCAAAAAGTCTTTTGTCAGTTTTTCTTAAAGTAACAAAGGCGCTCAGACCATTTTCCAAGCTTATGGTATCAAAAGGATTTGAGGCCAGACCCCTATTTTTAAGCCCGGCCGTCACTATCTATGCATGGGCAACAGGGCGACCCTGGGAAAAAGTTGTTTCAGTTGCCGAAATAGCAGAAGGAGATCTTGCCATGCTGATACTCAGGACTGCCGACAACCTCAGGCATATAATGGCGCTCGAACAATTTTTCCCTGAAGCTGCTGAAACTGCAAGAAAATCTATCAGGCTCATTGTTAAGGAGCCCGTAGCCTTCAGCCTAAACACCTGAGTAGTTAGGAACGTGGACGAAATAACTTACTCAACTATGCATCACAGCTTCAGGCCACCTTTGCCCGATCTCAAATCACAAAAATATCAAAATAGCCCGCTATTCCATCAACTTTTGTGATCTGAGATCGAACAAATCTGACCCAAATCTATGCGCCTACTTGTGGAAGTTAATTCGTCCACGTTCCTTACGAAGCATGTTTTATAATATTTATCTCAATTCTTGAGGCAAAAACAGCATATTGCGGTTGAAAATTTTTCGCCTGACTTTTAGGACGCCATCAAATTTTGTCTTGATTTTTTATACAGAAATTGTAAAGTAGAAAAAAATTACACTATATTCGATTATTTTATGAAATTATTCTTCCTTTTAGAAAATGAATAAACTTATAATAAGCTCTTGCAACCATAGCTCAAAAAGAATTCCAGGTCTTTGGATTATTCTTGTAACATGCATCTCTCTGTTCGGTCTATGGCTCTCTGTCCAATGCTCTGCGGCCGGGCAAACGACCGACATCGTGCATGAATCTGCGTCCACAGATCCATCGAAGCAATCCGTCTCAGATACCGAAGCTGATCAATCAAAGCCTAAAAAAATCACCTGCCTTTCCATTATCTGGGAAGATTATAAGGGCAAAAAGCTATCTTATCCGTCTAAGTTGTTCGTCGATTCTGTAATGAAGGAGATCTATGTTACAGATTCCGGACATGGTAGAATATTGGTATATACCCACGACTTTTACCCGCTCCTTTGTATTGACGAATCAGATGGCATCGAAACCCCTATTGGACTGGCCGTTGATCCGGAGGGGTATCTTTTTGTTGCCCAGTCATCCGGGCCAAAACAGAAAAAAGCAAGGATATCGGTATTAAGTCCTTCATTAAAGTGGATGAAAGATATTTTTTTTGAGGTGGTTGAAGACTCGGACAGTTTTACCCCAAAAAACATTGCCATAAGCAAGTCCGGTCGGCTTTACGTGGCCGGCGGCAGTTTTTGCGGTGTGGTGGTTTTGAATAAGGAAGGAACATTTTCCCATCTCCTGAGCCCTGTTGACAGGCTGGGAAAAGGCGAAGAACAAAAAGCTACGATATGCGATGTGGAGATAGACAGCTCCGGCAGGATATACCTTTTGAGTGAAGACATGGGTCGTGTTTATGTCTATGATGACAAGGAGAATTTCTTGTTTAAGTTCGGTACAAAAGGTGGAAGCTCCGGCAAGTTGAGCCGTCCCAGGGGATTGGCTGTGGATGACCTCAGCAAAAGGATCTATCTGATCGACTACATGCGCCATACTGCAAATGCCTATTCAGAAGACGGGCGTTTTTTGTTTGAGTTTGGCGGCAGAGGCTGGGGAAAAGGATGGTTTCAGTACCCGTGCGATATTATCGTGGATACCTCTGGAAATGTGCTGATCGCGGACACTTTTAACCAGCGCGTGCAAGTCCTTAAAATAGAAGAGCTTTAATCCAGGAAATGTTATGAGCAAAATAATTGTGGCAAAGCCCTTGAAATTTCGTTTGATGATGGTTTTGCTGGCCGCGGTTTTTATCCCGGCGTGTATTTTCGAACCCACCTCGATGGACCTTCAACTATCCGATAAGGGGCAAGTCTTTTTCTATCTTTCGTGTCCCCAGAAACCTACTTTTGATATCTCCTTTTCTATCTCGGGCATGAGCTTTATGAACAAGGAGGGAGAGTGGATCGATGTGGCTGTTGATAAGAGCATTCATTCCGCCGGGCTTGCGCAGAATCAGATCAAATTGCGTGAATTTTATCTGCCTGCCGGAAAATATGAACGGATAAGATGGACTATCTCTGAGGCAAAACTGAAAAAGGATGGAAAAATTTTCGGCCTGCCCCTCCTCCAGCCAGGTGGAAACCATTTCTTCGATATGGAGTTTTCTGTGTTTTCCGGTGAGAATTTCGCCCTTTTTGCAGACTGGAATCCGGAAGAGTCTGTTTTCGAAAAATATCTTTTCAGGCCAAAGATGACCTTGAGGAAACAGGGCATAGAGATTAAAAATATTTTACTCTATGTCACGAGCTCAGGCTCGGACTGCGTTACCGTTATAGACAGACAGAAGGATAGGGTGGTGGCAACCATTGCGGTAGATCAATCGCCTATGGGAATTGTGGCAAGCCCGGATGGGGACAAGATATATGTAGCCAATTCCGGCTCTAACAACATTTCGGTTATCGATACTGGTTTAAACAGGGTAATCAACAAAATTGCCAATTTTGGATATAGCCCTGCTGAACTCGCCCTGTCCGAAGATGGCCTGATACTCTACGCAACTAACCCGAATTCAGACAATATTTCTGTTATAGATACTCTTTCCAATATAGTAACCGGTTGGATATATGTGGGAAACAACCCTGCAGACATCGTAGTCGACCAAGACAGACGCAAGGTCTATGTGGCAAACAAAGCGTCAAATTCCGTGTCGATTGTCAACGTGAACACCAGCGCTGTGGAAGATACAGTAACAGTCGGTTTTAATCCCACCGGCGTGGCCATTCACCAGGATAAGCTATATGTGACCAATACAGGTTCAAACAGTATCTCTGTGATAGACATCCCGTCGTATTCGGTCACAAAAACGATATCTTTGAGTCAAAAACCCATGTGGCTTGTGTCCGGCCTGTCCGACCGGATCTACGTATCCGGCGTCGACAACGAAGTTTCCTTTATATATCCCTCCATGGACATGACTACCAGGAATATATCGGTTGGTGACCTTCCTTCACAGATGACCGTCGATTCATTGAGAAGAAAACTTTATGTGGTCAATACCATGTCAGAGGATATATCCGTCATAGACCTTGCAACAAAACGACTGAAAACAGTCATTCAGGTTGGGAGAAGGCCGCATGGAATTGCTCTTATTGAGCCCTAAGGCTGGGGATTGGATGATTTGCGGACTTGACAATTGAGGCGGAGCACAAATTAACAAATTAACAAATTAACAAATTAACGAATCTATGAAATTGAAATTCTGGATTGTTATTTTTTTGCTGACACTGGTCTGCTTTCGGGGAGTCTGTACTGGAGATGATATCGGTGGCTCGGCTGACCTTAGTTATCGCTCAACCGAAACAAAGACCGGTGAAGCAGAGGAAAGCTCATGGAGCTTTACCCAAAACTATAATCTTCAGGCAACCAAGGAATTCAATCCTAAAGTCAACTTTGCCGCTAATCTCGGCATTAATATAAACGAGACAAACGATACCAAAACAACGCTGCTGACACCGGATATAAGGCTAAATCTAAGGAACGAATATTTTGATGCTGATACGGGCTATCGGATCACTGAAAAAGGCCTTGATATCTTAACCATGATTGCAGATGAAGACCACTTTACGACCGAATCGTGGAATGTAAATTTCTCCACAAAGTCCGAGAAATATCCCAAAGTGCAACTCCGTTACAATGAAGACATAAACTATGACCATCTGGCAGTACACGATACAGACAGCAAAACCACTAATTTTTCCGGAACCGCTGACTATACATATCGATTTTTGAATTTTAACTACGAGTATAGAAACAATGTTTTGGACGATTACGTTACAGAAGCCATCACAGAGACCGATACCCATTATGGAAGATTCGATTTCAGAAAGTCATTTTGGAAAAACAGGATCTCAACCTCAGGAAGCTATTCGATCACAAACACAAAGACGGAAACCGAAACAGGGGGGCAGGATGTTGAGTTTGCTGAAAAAAAGAGTCCCTCAGCCGGATTATATGCCGACGACCCTCCTGCTCCGCTCAACGTAATGCTTACATCTCGTGACTCGCTCATAGATGGCGACAAGGCCACAAGCACGGGGATTGAAATCGGCCTGAGTGCTAATATCGATCAGAACATGGGGTTGTACCTGACCTTTCCCACTGAGGTCGGCAAAATCTACGTTTACACAACCACGCCCGATATTAACTTTAATGATAGTTTCTACACTTGGGCTGTGTATTCGAGTAGTGACAACACTACATGGACACCGATAAACGTTGCAGCCACCTTTGATTATGATGCGAACCAGAAGCGGTTTGAGATCTCTTTTACCAAGACGACGGCCCGGTACTTTAAGGTAGTAAACACAGCAAACGATGACAGAGCTCTTGAGGTAACAGAGATCGAGGCGTACAGCCTTATCCAGGGCGCTTACACGAAAGAGAACACCACACAAACCACACAGGCCAATCTTAGATATAAGCCCATGGATTGGCTCTCTTTTACGTATGATTTTACACAGGACGAGCGGAAAACCAACCTGGCCAACCTGGATCAGGAAGAGTCGGAAAAAATCAGGCGTCTGGCCCACAGCATGAATTGCCGTGTGGAAAGAGAGCTTCACAAGTATATTACAGCTTGGGCACAGTATGGAAGGCGGATGGAATACGATTCTGAGGCAGAGGCAGAGGATACGATAACCGATACCTATCTGCTGCACTTTCTTTTTTCTCCCCTTACAACCCTTAATACCGATCTTTCTTTAAATCACACGCTATCAAAAGAAGACGGCAAAACCGAGTCAAAGAGCTCATCTGCATTGCTTCAGATATCAGCAAAACTCCGTGAGGGAGCGAATCTGAATGTGGATGCAAACATCACCCGTTCGGAAAATTATGTCAGTCAGTCCGAAACAACCACCAAGTCTATTAGCTCAGATCTGCGTCTTGAACTCACCCGAATGTTGACAGCCGAAATTGAGTATGATACAAATTGGACGGAAATACAAAAATCAGAGCTGGATGGTGATACAACGGGCCGAACCTCCAACGCCAGGATCATATTTTACTGGCGGCCCTCTCACGATTTTTACCTCAGAGCCTCCTATGATATTGACAGGGATGAAAAGTCAGGGGAGAAAACCACTCAGCAGCTATATAACATGAACTGGTTGATGACCGAAAAGATGCAGCTTGACATGGGGTATACCTTAAACAGAAATGATACTGTCAGCTCAAATTACTCTGTCAATCTTTCCTGGAATTTGAGCCGGGTCTTTACATTAAGGTTTGGCTATGACTGGAGTCGCCAGCAAGAAGATATGACTGAAACAACACAGACTTTTATCACGAATCTTTCAGCAAGGTTTTAAACTATGGAGAACAAATGAATAGTATAAGTTGGATCAAGCAAACAATTCTTTTACTTGCGTTATTGCCGATATTGTACAATTGTAGCGGGCCTATGAGTTATATCCACCCTACGGCAGATCTTACATATATTAAAGCAGTAGCCATTGTGCCTTTGAAAAACCTGACTCAGGAAAGGGCTGCAGAAGGCAAGGTAATGAATGTCGTGGCTGCGGAGATGTTAAGGCGGGGGGTATTCGATGTTGTTGAATTTGGAGAGGTAGATAAGGTCATGAGGGAAGAGGGAATTAAGGAAACAGAAGGCGTCATCAGTAAAAGCGTTGCCGAACGGGCCGGAAAGCGGCTGAATATTCAGGCCTTTATTGTAGGGGCGGTTGAAGAATACAGTATGTCGCAGGCAGGGAGCGGTTCTTATCCGGAAGTCGCTGCCTCTTTAAAGCTGATAGATGCAAACTCCTATAAGATCCTCTGGGAGTCGACACACAGTGTAAAAGGAGCAACCATTCAGGATCAGCTCTTCGGTATCGGCAAAAAGAGCCGTAGCGACCTTTGCAGAAAGTTGGTTGAGGAGATGTTTGATACCCTGTTTGGTGGCAGATAGAGGGATTGTCGTTTGAAGTTATTTTCGTGTTTATAGATTTTCAGAAAAATAATTTCACTGTGTTATCAGTCAAAATCTTCGACGACGTACACATCAGCACGATTTGCTCAGATTTTTCCTTCCAGCCTTGTGAAATGAATTATCTGAAAGTCTATAGGTGATAACATTTTTTGTTCATCCAGATATTTTGCTGTCGAGGTTTCAATTTCGTGAAAAAACATCTGTTCATCGTAGCAGCTATTTTAGTTTTTTCGCTCCATGGGTTGTCAGATCGTATTTTGGCTGCGGATAATGTGGTAAAAATAAAGAGAATAGCTCTAATGCCTTTCGACACATTTACCGTCGAAGATGTGTCAATTGATATGACACGTTTTATATCGGATTGTCTTATAAAAAATGAATTTGAGGTTATTTCTCAAGATATCCTGGAAAATTTCCTTGCCAAAAGAAGAATCCGTAGAACGGAATTTTTGGACAAATCGACTATCAGAGAAATGGGCACTGCTTTAAAGGCGAATATCTTGATGCTCGGGTCTGTTGATCTCCTTAAAGATGGTGAAAACCCACAGATAGCCATGAATGCCCAGATGATCAATTGTTTTGATAGCTCTGTTGTCTGGGCCGGCTCTATTTCACGCACTGGTGACGACTTTGCCACATTTCTCGGTATAGGCAGGATAACTTCTTTGCAAAAGTTGATAGGAATCACAGTGGAGGAACTCTTAACCAACTTGCCCTCTACCGTTAACATCATCGTCGATATGGGCAGCTCATCCATAACCCCCATTGAAATCGGCTACGCAGGTTTTTTTCCATATTTATTAAGAGGAGGTGAGACAACACACGTCTCAATAGAGGTCAAAGAGATCACCAAAAAGCTGCGAGATATCAGGGCATTTCTCCTTGATAGCGAGATTGACCTTAAAACCAAGGACGGAAGATGGTATACCGGAACTATTTCAGCTCCATTCATTGAGGGAGTCTATTCGCTGAAAATTTACGTATCGGACCGATGGAACAGGCTTTTTAGTGTAAACTCCGCAGCCAATCTGACTGTCCACAACAGCCCACCTGAAGTCACTCTTTTGTTTCAGAAAAGGCTTATATCTCCCAATAATGACGGCATCAATGACTATATTCAATTCTTCCCCGAACTCCTGAAAGCAATCACATTAAAAAGCTGGCGGGTTGAGATTACAGATAAAGACGGTAACATCGTAAGATCTGAAGACGGTTTCGGCATGCTGCCCACAATTTTTTTCTGGCGGGGTGAGAATAATCAATACATAACTGTTAAAGATGGAATATATTTCTGTCAATTGTTTGTGGAAGATAAGGCAAGCAACCGGACATCTACAGCAAAGGAGAAGATCGAGGTCGACAAAACTTCTCCGGAGACTACCGTTTTTCTTTCTGAGGAAAATGAAGAAAGCCTTATCCTGTCGATAGAAATCAAAGATATAAGCAAAATAGCCGATTGGAAAGTCGTTGTTTATGACAGAACAGGCGCTGAAGCAGGAAAGCTTGAGGGCAAGGGGAATCTCCCGGCAACCATTGTCTGTCCGGTAAAAGAAAAATCAAAAGAAGACCTGAGCCCGGAAGAAGAGAGAGTGCTCACCTATTCGCTTGAAGTGAGAGATATAGCGGGAAACCGCTTGCAAATAGAAAAACAACCCTTAAAATACCCTGAGTCTAAAGTAACTGAGCCCGAGAAAAAAAAGGATGAGTGGGTTGAGGATTTTTGAGTTGATGAGCCTGATAAAAAAGTGTATTTTTCTGCTTGTTATCTTGGAATCTATCTCTGCTTGTTCATCGGGTACCATCCCATATGCTTATGTCCGAAAAAATCATGATCAGCCAGTGGTCAAAAAAGTAGCGATTTTTTCTTTTCACAACAACACAATGATCGACGAGGCGAGCAAAATTGTAACCGGGGCCTTTGTCTCAAGCCTTGTTAAAACGAAAAAGTTTAAGGTGGAATTTCCGGGTAACATTAAGAGCTTTCTTGTCAACGAACGAATTATTGTGAGAACCGGCGTTGATCTCGATACTATCAGGCGCATGGGAAGAAGATTGGGGGTTGATGCCGTTATCATGGGCAGGATAGAAGAATTCGTGGGAATGGAGGAAAAGAAAAGGGGCGTTATTCCGGTAGTTTCAATCAGTTCGAGGTTGGTGGACGTCCGAACAGGGAAGATTCTGTGGATGGCGCAACATAGAAGAAGCGGCGATGACTATATAAAGGTTCTTGATTTCGGCAAGGTCAGGTCGGTAGGCGAATTGACCAAAAAATTGGTTCTGGAGATGATTGAGACGATGCCGTGATGGTAATTAGGAACGTGGATAGGCTGAAGATTGTTAGGAAAAAACGCATTTAAAAGCCATGCTTGGTGCAAGAATCAGATATTTCCGTCAAAGTACGGCAATCATCGTGCTCTTTTGCCCCCTTCAGTCTAAACAGCTTCAGCCTGACGGGTGCAATACAAAAAAGTAACATAGAACAAAACGTGACTAAATCGGTGCCAAGAAGCGCCAATTGAATGATAAATATCGAACAGGGAATATTTAATATCGAAGTGTGGATGTTTTTTTTAAAATTATTAATTACCTTCCTTCGTAATTCGACATTCCTTGTTCGATATTCGATATTAAACTGATTAAACGGGTTCAACAATTACTTGATATAATTTATGTCACTTTTTTGTATTGCACTTCAGCCTGACTACGTGAGTAGTTACACCTGATGTAAAACAGCCTGTGGAAAAAAATATGGATTGAGGATTTTCTGATTATAACGGATTTTAGGGAGATGATAACTTCTTGAAATTATTATATCATATACCAACAACTCTGCTATATTCAGCGCTGTTTGTCTCTGGAATTCACCATATTTACTTCAAAAAGCAGAATGCATATTTCTTGGTATGTTACATAAAAGGGCTACCAACGTAAGGCGGGACAGTCTGTAAATTCAGTTAGTCAGTGTCTGAGAAAAACTTAATTTGCCCCTCATCGTTTGAATCTTATTACTGTAACAAAAACTTCAAGAATACCCAAAACCTGTTATTGAGGGCTACTTGTACTGTCACAATAACAAAATATGGTTTTGGGTGTCTCAAAATGATAACGATTTTTTGGCAGAGCCAATTTTCTCTGACCTGGCCCAGAGGGCCAGGATTTCTATGTTCAAGTAAAAAAGCGCTCAATTTAGGAATAAGGATTATAATGAAAAAACTATTTGTATTTGTTTTATTCGTATTTTGCATGTGTGGAGTTGTATATATGGCTGTGCCCTGCTGCGCTGCCATGGATGCGGCCGTTCTTGCCGAAGTCAATGGCGAGGCCATTAATAAAGATGCTCTTCAGAAGAGAATTATGGCTATTCACAGGAATAAGCCGCAAATTCGGCCTGAAGAGGGCGCCGGCCGCATCGAAGTTATGGAAATTGTTGAAGAGATGATTGATGAGCGGCTCATAATCCAGGATGCGTACAGGTTAGAACTTGACAGGTCTGCTGATTTTATAAAAAACATTGAATCCTTCGTGACTACCCAGTCCGTCATCAGATTAAGAAAAGAAGTGGTCCTTGCTAAAATCAACATCAGCGATCAGGATATTCTTAACTATTTCAAAGAGCACTATGAGAAAGATGGGCCGACCCCTGAAGGAATGTTTGAAAAAGTAGAAGCACGAATCAAAAAAAACCTCCGGAAGGAAAAAGAGAAAGAGCTGTCTGATAACTTTATTTCCGCTCTAAGAAAACAGGCGGACATCTGGATTGACAGGGACCTGATTAACCTGCTTGATCCGGAAAAGGATTATACAGGAAAAAAGTCGGTGGTGGCGAGCGTAAAAGGTGATATGATTCCACTTGATAGTTTTCTTTATGATATGAAACAGGCATCTCAAAAACGGGCCAGGATGTTTGCTTTGTTAAAAGACAATGAACAACTGGAAAAAATGCAAAATGATTTAAAAAAAGAAATTCTGGATAGCCTGATCACATACAAATTGATTGAGCAGGAGGCTTTAAAGCGCAATTATGCCAAGGACTCTTTATTTATGAACAAGGTTAAAAAGCTTAAAGAGAAACTCCTTATTAATGAATTTAAGGCAAAGACAATCTATCCCCTGATAATTCCTACAAAAAATGAGTTGACACAATATTATGAAGACCATATAGATGATTTTAAGAAAGGTTATGAAGTCTGGTTCAAAGATATGATCTTTAAGACTCGTAAAGATGCTGAAAAAGCTCTGAAAGAATTAAAGCAGGGAGCAAGTTTTGAATTTTTGGCGGTTCAGGTGTCGGAAAAATGGACACCAAGGCAAAAGGTTGTATGGGTTAATGTTGATTCCTTTTCTCCTGTAATCAGGAAGGAATTAAACCGGCTGAAAGCAGGTGAGATCAGCGAGGTGATCGCTGACAACAGACAATACAAAATCTTTAAATTAAAGGGCAAAAGAGGAGGAGAGCCCATAGAATTCTCCAGAGTCGTCGATAGTCTCAAAAAAATTGTAGGGCAAAAGAACTTCGACAAAATGCTCTCTAAGTATTTGGCGGAATTACGGGATGTCTCTACAATCAGAATCAACAAAAAAGCCCTGAAATTCATAGAAGAAAAATACCGGCAAAAATTACCCGAAGAAACTAAAACACAGGTTAGCCCATGAAGGATATGAAGCTGGCAATTTTATATTTGTTATCGATTGCAATGATCATTGGAGGCGTTGTTTCTTGCAAGAACATGGGGACAAGGCAGCTTGTGAGGAAAAAATGCGTCGAGTGCCATCAAAAAAAGGTCGATGAGTTTAAGAAGGCTGGGGTTGTCCATAAGCCTCTAAAGGACAATGAATGTGAATCGTGTCACAGGCCCCACGGGGTGATCGGGGGCGCTTACTTAAAGGTGAGCGAAAAGGAGCTTTGTTACACCTGTCATAAAGAGATGAAGAGCGTGCTTGACAAAAAGCATCTTCATGCCCCGACAAAAGAAAGTGAGTGTTTAAGCTGTCACAGTCCACATTCGTCAGAGAACAAAAACCTTTTAAAAGGCAAGGGGAATAATCTTTGCTTTATCTGCCATAAAGAAGATGCCTATAGCAGAAAGATGCAGCATGCGCCCTTATCCGACAAGGGGTGTTTGACCTGCCATGATGCTCATGGTTCTGATTATGAGAAATCGCTTTTTGATTCAACAGATGCTGTTTGCAGGAAATGTCACGATTTTAAAAAGCCAGGGTTTGTCAAAAGCCATTCAGGTTATAATCCGGAGGGGAATACCTGTGTCTCCTGCCATACTCCTCATTCTTCTTCAAATACAAAACTGCTTCGAGAATTTGTGCATACGCCAATTGATCAGAACCAGTGCAAATCCTGTCACAACTCCCCTGAATCAGAGCGCCCTTTAGGTGTAAAAAAAACAGGAGCAGAACTTTGCTATGAGTGCCATACTGAAAACCGGATAGCATTTGCAAAGGCCCACGTCCATGACCCGGTCAAAAAAGATAATTGCCTCTCATGTCACAGCCCCCATGCCACGGATAACAAAGATGCAACTCTTCTGCCTGATGGAAAGCTTTGCTATTCGTGTCATAAAGAAAGAGAGAAGTTGATTGAGAAACAGCACGTTCATAAGCCGGCAGGAGAAAACAATTGTACATCCTGCCATAATCCCCATGCATCAGACAACGATTATGAATTAAAAGAGACGGGCAAAAACCTTTGCTACCAGTGTCACAAAAAAGACGATTTTACGCAGCCGAATGTTCACAGTCCTGTTAAAAAAGGAGACTGTGTTACCTGCCACGACCCCCATGCATCGAATCACAAGTTTGAGCTCAGACTTGCTGAGGTCGAGCAGTGCTATACGTGCCATCAAAAAGAGAAGATGTTCTTTGATCGAGTCAATGTTCACACTCCAATAAGAATCGGACAATGTGTAGTCTGCCACAGTCCCCACTCAACAACAGAGAAAAAACTTTTGGTCCAGAAAAAAAACAAACTCTGTTTTAATTGCCATAAAGGGATGCTCGACGAGATAAGTGATGGAAGTGTTCATGAATCTTTTGCAAAGGGCCGATGTTCCACATGCCACGACGAACACGCCAGCGACAATGATTGTCAGTTGGTTGAAGAAGGAGCGGACAATTGTTATGGGTGCCACAAAAACATTCAGACTCTTTCTCAAAAAAGCAAACATACCCACATGCCGATAAGAGATGGAAAATGCACATCCTGCCATAATCCACATGGAAGCAAAATAAAAGGGCGGTTAAACAGGCCGGCAGGAAGCCTCTGCCTGTCATGCCACTCCGGCCTGGCACTTAATATTGAAAAGGATGAATTTCAGCACGCGCCGGCAAAGGAAAGGATGTGTTTGAAATGCCATGTGCCACACTATGCAGATATTGAAAACTTGCTTACAGGCAAAGGAGTGAGCCTTTGCAAGGATTGTCACAATCTCAATAATCCGGCCATGGCGGTTGCCCACTCTGGAATCGCCATCAACAAGACGGATTGTATTGGTTGTCATGAAACACACAGTGCGGAGAACAAGGGCCTGATGCATAAGATCCTGCACCCACCGTTTAAGGAGGGAAACTGCAAAAAATGTCATTGATTGTATCACCATTGTTGAGCGATTAGCCATTAGTGTTTAGCTTTGAAAAATCAGGGTATTACGTTAATCAGAAATAACACCCAATGGTTGAATGCTTGTAATAGTAAAACATTCTGTAATCATTAACCTAATAGCTAACCGCTAAAGGCTAATCGCTTAACATAGGTATCAGTTAATGGTTGAAAAGTGAGCTAAAGTGCCTAAAATGCCTAAAGTTAAAAATTACACCTTCTTGTTTTATTTGATATTTTTCGTGGTATTTCTGTCGTCTATGACATCTGCTCCTGGAGCTAATGCAGCAGACACGAAGGTTGGCTTTGAAAAATGTATAGAATGTCATCCAAAGATTCAACAGGAAATGGCTCAAAAGGGGCGGCATGAGCCTTTTAAAAAATATCAATGTTCAAGCTGCCACAATCCACATGCCTCAAATCACGAATATCTGGCAAGAAATGAGATCGGCACGCTGTGCAAAAACTGCCATAAAGGCAAAAAAAGGAGCTTTGACAAAAAATACAGCCACCTTCCTTTTGAGCAAGGAGAGTGCTTGAAGTGTCATAGTCCACATTCATCAAAAAATCCAAAACTATTAACGGCAAGAGGGGAACAACTCTGCTTCGGCTGCCATGACGACAAAGAGATGTTTTCAAAAAAAAATGAGCATGATCCTGCCAGGAAAGGCAATTGTTTAACTTGCCACAGCCACCATACGTCCGATTATGAGGAACTGGTTGAAAAGAATCCTGAACGGATATGCGTGACATGCCATTCGGTCACGAAAAAATCTCACTTTAATTATCCTGTACAGAGCGCTGATTGCATGTCCTGCCACAATCCCCACGGATCGAATCGCAGCAAGCTGATCAAGAAAAATTTACACAAGCCGTTTGCCGGCAAGAAATGTGCTAAATGCCATAATCCAGCCGGATCAGCGGATCCACTGGGCATAAAAAGCAAGGGGATATCTGTCTGCACTACCTGTCATCCCTTGGTTGAAGAGGATTTCAAAAAAGTCAACACCCATGTGGGAGAAGGCGTTTTTTGCACAGACTGCCACAGCCCGCATGCTTCGGATGAGGCTCACCTGAAGAAGGCAAAAGAGAAAAAAATATGCACTGCCTGTCATCAGGATACAAAAGAGCGTTTAAAAGACAAGAATAACAAATACAAGCACCCCTTAGTTATGGAAGGAAAATGCACAGACTGCCATCGTCCCCACGGATCCGACTTTGAGCTGTTGTACAGTACTGATGAAATTTCCACGTGTATTGATTGCCACAAAAGGCATGCCTCGTTTACCCATCCTGTTGGAAAAAACACTATTGATCCGAGGACCAAGGGAGAAATTACTTGCAGCACTTGTCATAACCTTATGGGAAGCCCTCATGATTTTGCTTTGAGATTTGATCAAAAAAAGGAGATGTGTATTCAGTGCCATAAGGGGTACTGATGTAACGTATAGACTTTCAGATAAATAATTTCACTGTGTTATCAGTCGTCGACGTATAACTAATACGCCTTCCTCCCTCTGGCCTTGTGAAATTAATTATCTGAAAGTCTATAACCGTTCACGGTTAACAGTTTACAGTTAACGGTTGAAAAAAGTGTGAACCGTTACTATATTCATTAAAAAACTGTGAACTGTTAATCGTGAACGGTCACAACGGCCTAAAGGTGGTAATTGTGTATAGAAAGATCAATTTTGTTATTCTGTTTCTGTCCTTTTTCCTGATTATGCCGGCAACAGCGCTTGGTGCCGGAAAAATCAGGGTTAAACACCTGACATCAATCACCGGAAATAATGAAATCGGCCGTTTCGGCCTGCTTGGCGGAGTTTTTTTTGACGAAAACAAAAAAAGGCTGTATTTTACAGATACAACCAACAGTCGGATTCTCGCATTTGATGATGATTTTAAATATATCTCGGAATTCACCGGCGGGGGCGCTCTATCGTCGCCGACAAGTATAGTCAAAGATAGCAAAGGCAAGTTTTTTGTAGCCGAGCCTGCAAAGGGGAAAATCCTGGCTATTGATATAGGAAAAAAATCCGTCAAACCAATCGATTTTTCCGCTGTTTCAGGTGCCAACCCGATTTATGCGGGCAATATGGCTGTTGATTCAGAGGATCACTTGTATATTGTGGACAAAGCCAACCAGAGGATTCTTCTCTTTGATTCAGATTTAAAATTCGAAAGAGAGATACTGGTCGAGGAAAGCCGGAGACTCATGGATGTGAAGGTGGACAGAACGGGACGTATTTATGCACTGAACACCACTGATGGTTCAATTTGCGTTTATAACAGCAAGGGAAAGCTTCTTTTAAGGTTTGGAACCAGAGGTGCTGGTGAAGGTGAATTCGATTTTCCAACAAGCCTTGCTATTGATCAAAAAGGGTTGATCTATGTAACTGATCAACACAAAAACAAGGTTTTTGTCTTCAACAACAATGGCCGATTTCTATTTGCTTTTTCACAACTTGGCTGGAGAGAAGGACGACTGCACCGGCCGTCTTTTATCTACATAAATACCTCCGGCCGAATCTTTATCGTTGACCGGGCAAACACACGCATCAGTGTCTTTGAATAGTCAACCCCTTGAACTCTAATTTCCTACTCGACCACTTCCCTACCTGACCACTTAGCCTGTTTAAATTATGCGCTGTATCGTGACACATTGCGCATGTATGAAATTTCTGCATCAATGCGTCCGGATGAGGCTTGTCGTGGCATGCATAGCATGAAGGAACGGTTTTATGCTTGTTCTTATGGCAATATGCGCAAGATAAATCATGGTGTTTTGTTGTGTTTTGTTCAAGCAGGCCAAGAGCCTCTCCATGACAGGCACTGCAATACTCAGATGGCGTATCCTCACTATATGTGACAACAAGGGGCATATGAACAGGATGGCAGGATTTGCAAAATTCAAAATTCATATCCTCTGTATGTTTTGAGTGGCATTCCATGCAATTCAGAACTTTTCTGTGTTCATAATGACACTCGTTGCATGCCATTTCCGTGTGAGCACTGGGATGGTTGGCCAACTCTTCCCCTTGTTGCATGTGGCATGCTAAACACGGGTCGCTAATCTCGCCTTCTAAGGTCAGGTTAAGAGGAGCATGGGTGTCGGTATGACAGCTTCCGCATTGATCGAGTTGATAATGTGCTTTTTCGCAGTGGCACATGCTGCATTCTGGGACAGCTTTTGTTCCTTTGGGTGGGTGTTCCAGGTGGCAGTCTGAACAGCCGACTTGTGTTTCATGCTTGCCTCCGTAAATTTTTATGGTTTGAGGCTGCTTCGGGTGGCAAAGAACGCACTGAGCATCTGTTATTTCAAAAGCGTCTGCCTTTTTCGCCTTTTCTTCAATGATTGCTTCGGGTTGTTTTGGCGGTATGTCTAATTTTGTTCTAACAGCGCTTTCCTGACAAGCAACAATACCGATCAAGAAAATACCTAAGATACAAACGGTTGTTTTGC
>Ga0255422_1028_pt1 | contig 29420 bp, 23 predicted proteins | sample ANMaggSeSYBR02D3_FD_182631 | JGI IMG/M metagenome (GOLD analysis project Ga0255422, IMG submission 182631) | Sediment cell enrichment communities from methane seep in Santa Monica Basin, California, United Staets - ANME aggregate JGI... | ecosystem: Environmental > Aquatic > Marine > Cold seeps >... | reverse complement strand
CGAGTCCGCAACACAGGACAAAGTCCTCTATCCATCATGGGAACTCCGTATATCTGACGATCGTGCGCTGAAAGTAGCCGAGGTTCACCCCGGGAGGCCCGCTGCATCTCGTTATGACATCTGTGTGAAATGACCGGAACAGGGAAGGCCGGTATACTAAATTTCCCCGGCGTTGGTGGAAGATCGTGTCCTGACCACCAGCGAGCCAAACTCTGTGAAGAGAGGAAACCACGAATTAAGGGATACGACGGCAGTTGAAATAGCGAGTGAGCAAACCGTAAGGGGCGCTTATCGTGTAGTGGGATTCAGCAGAGGGCGGTAAGCCAGGGAAACGAGCCGTGAACACCACGGAGGACTCACCCCGGTGAAGGCCCGAACGGTGCCACCTGCCGAATGGCAGGGGTAAATGAGAGTGGCAAATAGGAGGTATTTCTAATGTGCTAATTGAGGCACATTGCGTAGTATTATCCAAAAGCCCGACAGAACAGATTTTTCTTAAGTAGTAACGTTCTTGAGAGGGACAACACGGAATGTGAGGACAAGTATGAACTTGAATGCACAGGAAGTGCCTGCCATTTATGCGGATAACCGTGTCGAGTTTGGTTAGAAGCAAATTGGTGTAAGAAAAAAAAGTAGTTTCAATTACTTTGGCTTATGTCCCCCTGGATCTGATTCTGCCTGATCAGCCGAACCGCGCAGTACGGACCCCTATGCTGCGTGGTGTGGGAGGGGCGCTTAGTGATGGGCGTCCCTATCCCGATCGCCCCTCTTTACGTCGGAGAGTATGCCCCTTTGTGTGGTGCGCTCTTCTTTTCGGACATTGTCAGCTTTGTCAACTTAATTACCAACCGAAGGGCCTCGTTTACAGCCTTATCATTTGGAAAAGTATCCATTACATCTCTGTCCAATAGAACCAAATTGGTACCTTCCTGGAAACGGTCTGCATATTTGCCTTGGACACCGTTTTTGAGCAGTTCACGGAGATCGTATTCAGGACGAAGATCGTCACTTTTGTCGTCTTTGGATTTCTTCTTCATATGCCTCTCGCTCTGCACGGGTAAGCCGTCGTGCACTTATGATGCGGATTCTCTCGCCACGTTCAGTATGAGCTACCATCAGAAGCCTGCCTGCGGTCGAGAATCCAAAGGTTATAAACCGATCTTCCTCATCGGAATGATCAGGATCAAAAATAGTGATATCCAACGGGTCCCGCAAGACAGTAGCAGCTTCTCGAAAAGCAATGCCGTGCTTCCTCAAGTTCATCATTGCTTTGGCGGGATTCCATTCGAATTGTATCATTCCTTAAACCTCATTTCTTAAAGGGGCAATTTAAATGTTAAGAAATAAATCAACGATATTAGCTATCCAAATATTATTTCTTGATTTGCATCGTATATGAATATGACGCTATTTTTCATAAAAAAGTAAGAAGACTGTTAGATCAGGCAAGCGACGTCATTTTTTCCTTTAATATATAGTTTTCGGCTAAATATCAAATTCAAAAACACTTAATAATCGCCATTTAAATTATTATATATTCAGGCGGGGATTGCAAGTTAATGTCAACTATGTTAATTTTATTGTAGTTGTTCTCGGCTTGAAATTAGAAAGTAGAAATTGGGAAGAACAGTGCAAAAGCATGAAGGCCAAATTTCCAATTTCTAATTTCAATGTTCCGTGAACGCTTACATTTTATTTTAGGTTTCAATTTATTGCGAGCAATTTCAATAAGATTTTGCTAAATATTAAGCTTGAGTTTTCAAAAGGAGATATGTGTGCATAAAGTTTTATTCCTTCCTCACAATAAAGAAATAATGGTTAAGGATGGAGAAAACCTCATCCGTGCCGCCATGGAAGCGGGAGTACATATTAATGCCTCATGCGGTGGGGAGGGTGTTTGTGGAAAATGCCGGGTCATCATTGAAGAAGGAAAAGTTGACGGAGGAATATCTGAGAAATTAAACGAAGAGGATATTTCCAAAGGATACCGCCAGGCCTGCTTGAGCACCATAATAAGCGATATGGTTGTCCGTGTTCCCATAGAATCAGAGATAGATGCCGGCGTGCTTAATATGCAGAGTACCCCGCGGCGGGCTGCACTTATAAAGGAAATAAATCTGGAGGATTTAAAAGAAAAAGGTCTTTTCATACCTCCTGTTGAAAAAAAATACCTTAAGCTTTCCGAGCCTACTGCACAGAATAACAGGCCGGATATAACCAGAATAGTTGGCTATCTTAGAAAAATTTATAACAAGCATCATCTGGAAATTGAACTTTCTGTTATTCGAAAAGCACCAGACGTAATAAGGGAAAAAGCGTTTAAAGCCACAGCGATAATAGCCAACCCTGTCCACGAAACCGGTCTTACACGTATTATAAATATTCAGCCGGGTAATACTACTGACAGTAATTTCGCTATAGCCATGGATATTGGTACTACAACAATATATGGCCAATTGATTGATCTTAAAACCGGCTGTGTCCTGTCAAATTATGGCGATTTTAATGGACAGATAAGTTATGGCGAAGATGTTATAAGCAGAATTGTGTATGCCGAAAAACCAGGAGGACTGGAAAAACTTCATAATGTTGTTATACAATCTATTAACAAGATAATAGACCGAATAATAAAACAGGCCGATGTTGATACTGACGATATTTCGGCTATAACGCTGGCAGGAAACACAACCATGACCCAGCTCTTGCTGAAGGTTAATCCCAAATATATAAGACGTTCTCCATACGTTCCAGCCACAGCTTTATATCCGCCGATAAAAGCGGTAGCTTTGGGAATAAATTTAAGTGACCATGTTACAGCACTGGTTTATCCTAATGTCTCAAGCTATGTGGGCGGAGATATTGTAGCCGGCGTCATGGGATCGGGGATGTACCTTTCTGAGGAAATTACTCTTTACATGGATATAGGGACTAATGCGGAAATCGTTATCGGCAACAAAGATTGGCTTGCCTGTGCTGCCTGTTCTGCGGGTCCGGCATTTGAAGGAGGCGGCATCAAATTTGGAATGCGTGCCACAAAAGGAGCTATCGAAGATTTTTCCATAGATCCTTTTACCCTGGAGCCCATGAACATAACTATTGGGAATGTCAGGCCAAAAGGCATCTGCGGTTCAGGGCTTATCAATATAGTGGCAACTATGTTTGAAATGGGTATTATTGATAATCTTGGTAAATTTAACCACGAACTTGATACAAATCGCATACGTCAGGTTGATGGAATATATGAATATGTACTTGCTTTCGCTCATTTAACCCGGATAGATAGAGATATTGTTCTCACAGAGCCGGATATAAATAACCTTATACGGGCAAAGGGCGCCATGTACAGCGGATGTATGACTCTTCTTGAAGAGGTGGGTCTCAGTATTAATAATATTGACCGTATTATTCTGGCCGGAGGTTTTGGAAGCTATGTAGATTTGGAAAAGGCCATGATCATAGGACTGTTGCCTGAAATAGATCCTGATAAAGTTACTTTTATCGGCAACGGATCGCTCATGGGGGCAAAAATAAGTTTGCTCACAAACCGCATCAGAAAAGATGTGGTAGAGGTGGCAAGAAAAATGACAAACTTCGAGCTTTCGGAAACCGCCTCTTTTATGGACAATTACGTGGCCTCCCTTTTTTTACCTCACACAAATATAAGTCTTTTTCCAAAACTAAGAACGCGCCTTGAAGCTCGAAAGAAAGGAGAGGGGGTTTGAAAATAAAGTCAAAGGCCCTTGAAGTAAATATAGCCGACTATCATATTGATGTCGCTATAGATGCCAAATATTCAGTCCTTCAGGAAGTCATGTCCAAGTATTATGGGCTTATGGATGGATTGAATACCTTTCTTAAAGAGCTTTCTCATCCCTACAAAAATTGGAAATTTATTATACAGGAAGCAAGAAGTTATTCTCTGGACTATTTCTATCTTTTAAAAAACCATCCAAAAGGCCATGAAGCTGCAGCTCTTTTTGTAAATATTTTTACGACCGCAATTAAATCAAGTGACGAAAAAGACACAAAAGCCGACGGGGCTGACAATTTGCTAGTCTTTCTGCAGAAAATCATTAAAGACTCCGGCCCTGATATCAAAAGATTTATGCCGGTAATCAATGACTCATTTGATCACATCAGGAATTACAATGATGAAATCTTTTTCCTTTTTATTAAAAGTTTCTATCAAATTAAAAAGCCGGCCAAAGACCTTTTAACATGTTCATCTGAAATAAATATAAGCTATAAGCCAATCAATCTGCTTTTATTAAAATATTTTAAGCACTCATATTCATACTGGCTGAGCGAGGAAGACCCTCAGACTTGGTTTGAAAAAGAAACGGATATGATTGATAACGACTTGGATTTAAAAGAAATTTTTAATAGAATATCCCATGACCAAATTAAACAATGGAATCTCGATCTGGATGATATTGCCCGGGAAAAAGAAATTGATTCTGAAGAACTTTTAAAAAGCCTCCTGCAAATGCCGGGATACAAAGAAATTGCTGAAATATACAGGCAAATTCCTCACAAGCTTCTTCAAAAAGGAATCAATGCCTGCGAAGGAAACAGATGGAAACTTTTGTTCCTTTTCCATATTATGAATACTTCAGGACTGTCTATGCTGCATGAGGAAGCTTTAAGGGATATAAACAGAACTGTAAGCTGGCTTATAGAACATGAGAAGTACTATAATATAGACAAACTTATTGATAAAACTTTTTCTATTTTAAAAACTCGAACAAGCAAGTTTCCCGCCGTAGTTCTGAACTGCGTACTGAATATGGGTAAAGGTGTCTACAAAACAGATGAAATTGATCTGGTTAACATTTTTATTGATTCAGCAATCGATCTGGGCTTTCAATCTCCAATGATAGAAGGCGTTGGAAACGACTGGCAAGTAAAAGTCAACAGCACTCATATCAGCAATATAAGAACCTGGTTAGAGCTGATCGAGCTTAACCCGAAATGGTCGGCAAATCTTCTTTCCTGCCTTATAATCAATCTTTCTATCAGCGGTGTATTTATCAAAGATACCGATCTGTTCCCAAGAGATATTACAAAATTATTAAATAGCGATATTAAACCGGCATATAATCTTGCCAAACAGTTGATGAGGCTGTTTCCGGTATATTTTAATGATATTGGTGCTGAAGGAAAACTGAGAGACATTTCTACTGATATCGACGATATAATCGGCAGAAAAGATGTGCTTGTCCATTTTCTGCGGAAACAAAGCCATGTTGAAAGCAACAACCTGATAATCAGCTTTATGGAAGCTGTCCTTAATTTCTGGAAGACCAGAAAAAAAAGCCTTCTTGAGCCATTTGTCCCGCCAAGCATTTATAGCCAAATCACCACTAAGGGGCCATATATTGACGGTGTTCACCTTGCAATGACAAGACTTGAGCAAAAAGGTTTTAACTTGCCTGCTGACCTCATTGCCATAAAAGATGAAAAAATAAAGGAAATTTTTGCAGATATTAAAGAAGTGCCGCAAGTAGATCTGGAAAGGCTGAAACTCGCAATATCTTTTTATAAACTTTTAAACCAGAAATACAATCTCGATTTTATTGAAATGGAACATTATATTGCGCAGCTTAAAGTAGAAGCCTTTCCGCATTTGGACAGGCTGAAAAGAGCTCTGGCTGAGCCAAGGCTCAAGAAAAAACTTTCCATGCTGATCGATTATATTGAATTGTTAAAAAATCTGATTTTATCACATAAGTCATATGAAGTTAGAGAAGATATTTATAAAAAAAGACATATCACTGTGGATATACCATCGATGTATGGATACTACCATGAATTGAAATTTGATGCACTTGGTCTTACTTTCCGAATAGAATCTCTGGTAAATGTTCTTTTTGAGGAACTTATTCAAAATATTGACCTCAGCCTTATAACAAGAGCCACATTTTACCAGATCTTCGATCGCTTAATCTTATTTGATAAAGCATTGAAAGTAAACGGAATTTCTTCACTTGAAATAAAACGTCAGTTAGAATTTCTATCCCATTCACTTGCAACAAGAGGATTTACTTTTACTCAGTACGTCGATATATTTAAAGGATTTGCCGGAGCGGTAAAAAATATAATAAATGACTATTTTAACAACATCCACGAAGAGAATTTAACAAGAATTTTAAATCAGATATCAATCGACCAAATACTACCCAAATACCTCCCAAAGGAAGGCATGGCCGACCATGAAAAGCTGAAACACAGAATATCTGAAATCTTTTTGCGAGATAGAACATCTCTTGCGCTTGGAGTTAGACAGCTAGACGTTTTTTTAACTAGAATACTAAACACCCTCTTCCAGCAATCCAACAAACTACCCAAAGATAAAGTTCACCTGCTGCTTAACTATGATCCCCAAAAGGCTATGACTTCCATAGTTGACAAAAAAAGCAGGCTTTTTGGAATAATTCATCTCGGCAACAAAGGCCTTAACATAATTAAGATGAAAAATTATGGTATGCCTGTCCCTCCTGGTTTTATAATTACTACCGAGGTCTTTCGTTGCAGAGAAATAGTTGACAGCTATCCACCGGCTGAACAAAATTTTAGAGAACAGGTCGCTAAAAATATATCTGCTCTGGAAAAGCTCGAAGGCAAATCTTTTGGAGATCCAGCCAACCCTTTGCTTCTTTCAATTAGAAGCGGTTCTTCCATATCTCAGCCCGGCATGCTGGATACTTTTCTCAATGTCGGGATTAATGAAGAAATAGTGGAAGGCATTGCCGCCCAAACCGGAAATACCTGGTTTGCATGGGACAATTATCGCAGATTTCTTCAGTGCTACGGGATGTCTTTTGATATTGCAAGAAACGCATTTGACGCAATCATAGGTGATTTCAAAAAAAAATCAGGATTGCCCTATAAAAGAAATTTTAGCGGCGAACAGATGAGAGAGATTGCGCTGACCTACAAAAAAACTATAAACGATGCAAAAATTGATATTATAGAAGATCCTTTAGAGCAATTGCACCTGACCATTAAAAAAATTTTTGGTTCATGGAATTCGTCAAAAGCAAAAACTTACCGTAAAATTATGGGCATATCAGATGACTGGGGTACTGCCGTCACCGTTCAGGAAATGGTTTTTGGAAATCTTTCTAATTCATCCGGCAGCGGAGTATTCTTTACACACAATCCCAGATGGTCCGGCGACAGCCTGCGATTGTGGGGAGACTTTACCCTTGGAAACCAGGGAGAAGATGTGGTTTCAGGACTTGTTACAACCTTACCTATCTCTATTAACCAGCAGGAAATAGAAATGAGGGAGACCGACATAACACTTGAAACACATTTTCCCGAAATTTATAAGGCTTTAAAAGAGTTGGCCAATGAACTAATCTATAAAAAAGGCTGGACTCCGCAGGAGATGGAGTTTACTTTTGAAGGTCCTTCAATAAAAGATTTGTACCTGCTTCAGACTAGGGATATGGCAATGAGAGAAAGAAAAAAGGTACTAACTTTTGACCCTGAAGAAATAAATAAGGCAAAATATCTGGGCAGTGGTATCGGGGTAAGCGGAGGAGCAATGAACGGCAGGGTAGTTTTCACACTGGAAGATATTAATAAATGGAAAAAATCTGAACCAAAAACATCTTTGATTCTTGTCAGAGGAGATACTGTCCCTGATGATATCAGAGAAATTTATGCGGCTGATGGTCTTGTAACAGCGCGCGGAGGTTTAACTTCCCATGCGGCAGTTGTTGCTCACAGGTTGGGGAAAACATGCGTTATCGGTTCAGGCAATCTGGTATGTAATGAAACAGAAAAAAGCTGCCGCTTTAATCAGTTATTTTTAAAATCAGGGGATTATATAAGTATCGAGGGGCGGGAAGGTTCGGTTTATCAAGGTAAAATAAAAGTGAAGGAAAATTAGGCATCCTTCATTTGCCAGTTTACACTTTTTTAGATGGTTATCTTTGGCGAAGGAATAAAGTAAAATAGAGTTTTAAGTGAGCTAAAGTGCCTAAAGTATGTTAAAGTGCCTAAAGTTAAGGTATTCTGCCTATTAATATATAGGTTTCTTGAGCTATTAATGCATATCGGAGCAACTTTCTTCTATTTCTGTGTTATTAATTAGCACGCCGAAGGCGTACCACAACTTTAGGCATTTTAGGCACTTTAGCTCACTTTAGGCACTTCTATGTTATGTACTCGTACAGGCTGAAAAAAGTGTCAACCACTTTTGACTTATTTTGAAAGATGCCAAAAATTAATAATATTTCAGGAGGATCAAGATGGGGATGAAACTTGGCGTAAATGGATTTGGAAGAATCGGAAAACTTACTGTATGGCACCATGTAGCCAGAAAATACTTTGATGAAATTATAGTTAATATCGGACGGGAGGCCGGCACATCCATTGAGGATATTGCCCATTATGCAGGCAGGGATTCAAATTACGGTCTGCTGCACGGTTTTCTTTATGGTCAAAAAGCTGAACCTGTTATTCATGATTTGGATGAAAAAAACGGCAGCATGACAATTGATGGTATAAGGGTCAAGTTTTTAAGGACTTCCCGGAATCCGCTCGACATCGGCTGGAAAGATCATGGTGTTAATCTGGTAGTTGACACAACCGGGCAATTTCTTGACCCAACCCTTTCTTCAGACCACCCCAAAGGAGCCTTAAGAGGACATTTTGAGTCAGGAGCAGAGAAAGTTATAGTTTCAGCTCCATTTAAAATCAAGGATACAGGCAAACCAATGCCCGAAGATACTGTAACAACAGTAATGGGAATAAATGATAATGATTATGATCCCAGACGACATAAAGCGATTTCAAATGCATCCTGTACTACTACTTGCCTGGCTCATATGATGAAACCTATTCTCAACTTTTTTGGTTATAAAAAAATTCTTTCTGCCTCAATGGCAACTGTTCATGCAGTCACTGGGTCACAGGAAGTTCTTGACCGTCTGCCAAAAACAGGGACAACCGATCTGAGAAAAAACAGAAGCGTAATGAATAATATTATACTAACCACAACAGGAGCAGCCAATGCACTCAGGCTGGTTATTCCTGAAATGGAGAAAATCGGGTTCATTGCTGAATCTGTAAGAATTCCCACATCAACCGGTTCTCTTATTATTTTAGTAATAAACCTTCAGGAGGAATTATCCGGAGAACCAATAAGAAGAAAATTAATAAACGATATGTATATGCAAGCGGCTGCTGAAGATCCAAAGGGATATCTGCACTATACAGACAGGCAGAATGTCTCTAATGATATTATAGGAATGCCGATTGCAGCAACAATAATTGAAGGCCATGAAACTCATACCCGAACTGCTAATGTTACAATAGATTTGAAAAAAGTGCCAGGATTAGATAAAAATGTTATTTCTTCACTGAATGATACAGTCATAAGAATTCCTGTAACTCAATGTGTTATATATGGCTGGTACGATAATGAAATGGGAAGTTATGTTAACATACTCGGTGACAGGACTGTTTCGGTAGCAGAAAATATGTAGGTAATCGTTTACGGTTTACAGTTATCGGTTCACGGTTGAAAGAACTGTGAACTGTGAACTGTAAACCGACAACCCTGAATGTCCACCTTCAACCTATTACTCAGCCTGATAAATTCTTCAACTGTAAGGGTTTCTGCACGTCGGGTTGGATCTATGTCTGCATTTTCCAGCGCATGCATAGAGGTTTCAGCAGCAATATGAAGCTCGCTGCCTGCAAGAGCATTTTTAAGATTTTTTCTTCTCTGCCCGAATGCAGCTTTTATTACTTTATAAAGAAACTCTTCATTATCTGAATATTTCAGGCTGTTTTTAAAGGTTATCTCAAGAACCTCGGAATCAACTTTTGGTCTCGGAAAAAATTGAGAAGCCTTAATATTTGCGACTTTCTTTATATCTGAACAATAATTAAGCATAACCGTAAGTCTCCCGTATTCTTTACAACCCGGTTTCGCGGTAATACGTTGAGCAAGTTCTTTCTGAAACATAAGAATTGCGCGACTTACAGCATTTCTGGATTTTATAAGTTTAACAAGAACCTGGGAAGAAATATTGTACGGCAGATTTCCTAAAACCAGTATTTTAGGATTGGCTTCTTCAGCAAATTCCTCAATATTAACTTTCAGGATATCTTTCTCAATTAAGATAACATTAAAAAGGCTGTTTGAAGCAAGTTCTGTTTTTAACAAAGATATTATCTTATGATCCTTCTCAACTGCATAAACCTTTTTTGCTATCCGGGCGACAGGGATCGTAAGGGCTCCCAAGCCGGCCCCTATCTCTAAAATAACATCTTCCGGCATGACCCTGCAACGATTCACAATCATTTCCGAGTTAGCAGGATTTTCCAGAAAATGTTGGCCCAACTGCTTCCTGGCATGCATTTGCCAGGCGGCAAGTAGTACTCTGGGTGATGTCATTGGATTGAATATTGTCGATTTAATATTGAATATTTATGGAATCGCTTCGTTCTGTTTCTTTTTAAAAATAAAAGTTTCCCAAACGACTTAATATCTTGTAATTGTTTAAATTAGCGCGCCTTTGGTGCGAACATAAGTGCCTAAAGTTAAGGAATGCTGCAATTTTATATATTCATTAAAACATCAATTCACGAGAGGACGAACTCTAAATAGCTTTGGCTTATCAATTAACACGCCGAAGGCGTACCACCAATTTTCAATTTTCAATAGTCAGTTTTCAATTTTAATCCTGAACCCGTGAACGGTTAAATCTTAGATTTCTTGCGTAATCGGAGTCTAATAAATATTCTGCGGGTTATAAAATAGGCCGCTATGCCTGGGAGAATGCCAAGAATAATCCCGCCTGTAATCATAGCAATAGTAATATCCGCTCCCAGTTTTAACAGCTCTAAAATCGACTCATATTCTGTACCAAAAGGAGCTGAATTGCCAAGAATAGATATTCCAACATCGTAGCTGCCCTTGTAAAACAAAGGTATGGTAATAGGATTGCTGAACCATACACCGATTGCAGCGGCGGCTTTGCTCCCGCGTAAAATAAATGCCAGAGCTAAAGCAATAACTGTATGAAACGGAATGGTAGGAGTTACACTGATAAATACTCCTATAGCCATTCCAAGAGCAACATAATGTGGATCACCATTAAGCTGTTTAAATCGAGTTATAAAATGCTGGATTTTCTCCCTCAAATTCATTTAATTTTACCATGTCTGACGGTACATTAAATTAGCGCACCTTCAGTGCGAAGTTGTGGCGCAGAGCTGTGCTTGGTTTCCATTCTCCAGCGTGGGAACGAGAGAAATCTGAGATCAAACAAATTCGACCCAAATCCGTGCGCCTACTTGAGGAAGTTGTTTCGTCCACCTTCCTTACCTGCAATACCGAATAGTTACAAAAATTACTCTAAAAGTAAATCTGAAAAGTTAATTATACAGTCAAAAAAATCTTCTTCCAGTACTTTGTTTGACAGCTCGCCTTCGTAAATCAATACAGGTCTTATTGACAGCATACCGGGAAACGGAATGCGAGATATTTTTTCGTATACTTCGGCAATTATATTTTTCTCTATTTTTCTTTTGAATTTGATCTCACAAACATACACAGTATACTTTGTCCTGATCAACAGGTCAACCTGACACGCTTTTTGAGTTGCGGAACTATTCTGAAAATATGGAGTGGCAGAGAGTACTGAATTGGGATTTATCGAAAGTAGTTTAAAGATTGTCGGCGGGTTGCTGAGAACAAGATTCTCAAACTGAAATCCCATAATGCTTTCCCAATTCGTCAAATCTTCAATGCTGATATCTTTATAAATGCCGATCTTGATTCTCTCTGCAAAGGGTTCTATATATTTAAGGTAAAAACGAAGATAGTTGTCTTTCAACCGAAAACGGGCACTGCGTGTTTCTTTACCGGTCTTTATAGAGTATACCTTGTCTTTGGAAATGAATCCTGATTCAACAAGATCATTCAGATATCTGGTCATATTTCCGCTTTTGCTAATAGCAATTACAGAACTGATTTCCGTAAGAGTTTTCGCACCGGTGACTAATGATTTTACTATTTCTTTATAGGTTGCGGCCCTACGGTCAAACACATCATTAAAAATACGATCAAATTCATTGAATAATATGCCTTCTTTATAAAAACAGAGACGCTTAATGTTTTCTTCTGCTGAAAGTGTAGGGTTGATCTCTTCTAAATATCTGGGAACACCACCGGTAATTGATAGTATTTTTAATTTTTCTGTTGCAGAAATCCTTGCTGCCCTGCCTCGCCAGAACATGTTGCAGTGATGTAATGGTAGCTCTGCCGGTGTCAATTCCAGCGAGATACGGCCCATGAAACCGGTATTATTTAAAACATTATCGTCAATCCAGGAAGAAACGGAACCGCACACTATAAGGATCAACTTAGGACATTTTTTAAATTTGGTATCCCAGACTATCTTTAATTGAGCAGAAAAACTACTGTCTCTATCTGCCATCCAGGATATTTCGTCGAGCAAAATAACAGTTTTTTTATTCTTTTTTATGGACATTGCCATAAACAAAAAGATCTGCTGCCAACTTTCCGGCTGAAAACGCGGCATATTTGTCTGAGAACACATCTGTTCAACGAAAATGTCCATCTGTTTCCGGTTGGTTATAGATTTATCAGGAACAGCGCCCTGAAATTCCAGAAATACATCTGCTGTTTTGCCAAACTGCTGAATTAATGTGCTTTTACCAATCCGCCTTCTGCCCTTACATACAACAAATGCAGCATGTTTTTTTATCCACAACTCATTTAATAATGATAATTCATGTTCCCGGCCAACAAACATTAATCCCTCCAAATATAGACATATTTTATCACCAATATAACAAAAATAGATTTTGGTGTCAAGTAAAGGTCGCAATTAAAATGTCACTAAAACAATAAATATACATTTTGGTGATACGATATAATAACAGTTTTATTAACACTAAATCGGTTTTTTTGTTGTTTAGTGACGTGGACGAAACAGCTTCCCCATGTAGGCGCACAGATTTTGGTCGAATTTGTTTGATCTGACCGCCATCGCACTTGTTATAATAAAATAATATGCTTCTGCTCCAACAAAAAATATAGCGGACAAGCCGGCTTTCGCATAGCACAAGGGCAGGCACAAAAGTTGATGGAATAGTGCGGGCTTGTGGCGCAAAACTTTGCCTGGTTCCCATGCTCCAGCGTGGGAATCGTTCCCACGCTGGAGCATGGGAACGAGAGGAAGCTGTGATGCATAGTTGCGGAAGTTATTTTGTCCACATTCCTGAGTACCATATGTGTTGAATTGGGCTACCAACATAAAGCAGGACATCTGCTTTGGTGGATTCGTCGCTTACGCTCCTTAATCCACCCTACAATTTTCGAGTACCAACGTAAGTTTGTCGGGTGGATTAAGCGAAGCGTATCCACCAAAAACTGTAAATTCAATCAGAAATTGTCCCGCTTTAAGTTGGTAGCCTTGAATTGTAAGTGGTATTGTTTGCTGTATCCTCATTCGCTGAGTTTCCAGTTAATAAGCTTTGGCAAGACGTCAATAAACAACTCTAAATCTTCAGATTCCCTTTCCCTTAAAAATTCGATTAATTCCTCAAGTTTGTCTTTCTTCTTGTTTAACGGATAATGCGGTTCGCCGGAAAAAAGATTCCGCATAGGAATGTCCAATGCATTAGTTATTTGGGACAATTTCAGTATGGTAATCGCCCTCTCCCCTCTTTCAACCGCCCCATAATAAGATAGATCCATTCCGGCTATCCCTGACAGTGATTCCTGGCTATAGCCACTTTCTTTTCTGGCTCTTTTTAAATTTTGACCAAACCATTTTAAAAATGATTTTTTATAGGCAATATCCATCTTTTTTGTCCTTGATCATGCAAATAGACCTTATCCTCAAGGAGTGCCATAGGATATATACACTTTTGATGTTGACTTTAAGGACTATATCCATTACTTTTTTTATAAACTTTAGAAGTATTTTTGCATCGCACTATCAACGGCACACGTATTATCGAACGAACGTATAAATGATAAAACACCTTTTGATGAGCAAAATGGAATATTTTAGGCGCTTAAAACGCACCCTGCGATTTACAAACAATGATTGAGCATGGTTAGGATAAAAAAGAAGACAATGGGCGCAAAGATACTCGGTATATCTGCATACTACCATGACAGCGCGGCTGCATTGCTGCTTGACGGTAAAATAGTTGCTGCGGCCCAGGAAGAACGGTTTACACGCAAGAAACATTGTGCTGATTTCCCGGAAAATGCGATCTGCTACTGCCTTGAACATGCCGGGATAATTGTTTCGGACATTGACTATATTGTCTTTTACGATAAACCCCTGATCAAGTTTGAACGCCTTCTGGAGACCTATCTTTCTTATGCGCCGAGAGGCTTTCGCTCCTTTCTTTCGGCGATGCCTGTCTGGCTGAAGGAAAAGCTGTTTCTCAAAGCTACCCTCAAAAAAGAGCTGGCATCTCTTGGCGAATTAAAACAAAAAGACCTTCCGCCTTTGATGTTTACAGAACATCACCAGGCACATGCGGCCTCGGCCTTCTTTCCGTCTCCTTACAATAAAGCCGCTGTTCTTTGTTTAGACGGAGTCGGTGAATGGGCGACAACAAGTGCATGGCTCGGCAAAGGAAACAGCCTTACGCCTCAATGGGAGATAGATTTCCCACATTCCCTCGGTCTTCTCTATTCTGCTTTTACCTATTATGCAGGTTTTAAGGTAAACTCCGGCGAGTACAAGCTGATGGGTCTTGCCCCGTATGGCGAGCCGAAATATGTCGATCTGATCCGCACAAACCTGATTAATGTCAAAGAAGACGGAACCTTCAGGTTAAACATGCGCTATTTCAATTACGCAACAGGTCTTACCATGACCAATGAGCGGTTTAACCGCCTCTTTGGCGGCAAACCGAGAAAAGCCGAATCAGAGCTGACTCAAAAGGAAATGGATATTGCCCGTTCCATTCAGATTGTCACAGAAGATATTGTCCTGAAACTTGCAAAGACCCTCAAACAGGAACTAAACGCCGATTATCTCTGTCTTGCCGGCGGAGTTGCTCTCAATTGTGTAGCCAACGGCAAACTCCTTCGCCAGGGGATATTCAAAGACATCTGGATTCAACCTGCCGCCGGCGACGCAGGCGGAGCAATCGGGGCCGCTTATTCGATATGGCACGAATATCTTGAAAAGGAACGTGAGACATCAAACCGGACAGATCAAACCGATCAGACAGGGGGCTTCTATCTCGGGCCGTCTTATGAGAATAAGGAGATATCTGAATACCTGAACAGCATCGGCGCAAGTTACGAGGAACTCGACGACAAAGAACTACTGCCGAAAATAGCGGATATTTTGACGGATACAAAGGTTGTCGGATGGTTTCAGGGGAGGATGGAGTTCGGGCCAAGGGCGCTCGGCGCAAGATCGATTATCGGGGATCCCCGCAGCAGTGCCATGCAGTCCATAATGAACCTGAAGATCAAGTACCGCGAATCATTCCGGCCATTTGCCCCGGCAGTAAAGGCCGAGGCCGTATCAGACTGGTTTGAGATAGACGGAAAAAGTCCGTACATGCTCTTGGTGGCGGATGTAAAAGAGGACAAACGAATACGGATGACTGACGAACAAAAAGAGCTGTTCGGTATAGAAAAGCTGAACGTGCCAAGATCGAAGATACCCGCTGTCACCCATGTGGATTATTCCGCCAGGGTTCAGACCGTACACAAAGAAACCAATCCGCGTTTCCATGCCTTGATCGGGGAATTTGAAAAACGGACGGGATGTCCTGTCCTGATCAACACATCCTTTAATGTGCGGGGAGAACCGATTGTCTGCACGCCTGAACACGCTTACCGCTGCTTCATGCGCACGGAAATGGACTATCTCGTAATGGGAAACCTTCTTCTTTCCAAAAAAGATCAGCCAAAATGGGAAAAGGATGATTCATGGAAAGATGAATTTGAACTGGATTAGATCATGCAAACACAAACAACAGAAATAGACAAAAAAGAACTTCGCAAATTCGGGATTACAACAGGGATCATAGTCGCCGTGCTCTTCGGGCTGGTCATGCCCTGGATATTCTCAAGGCCGATTCCCAAATGGCCGTGGGCGGTATCCTCTGTTTTGATAGCTTGGGCGCTCATTGCGCCGGGCACATTAAAGATTGTTTACAAAACCTGGATGCGCATAGGCCTTGCGCTGGGCTGGGTCAACACAAAGATCGTCCTTGGGATAGTCTTTTATCTTGTTTTTACTCCAATGGGAATATTGATGAAGATATTCCGCAAAGACCCGATGCGCCGGAACATGGACGGCAAAGCCGCAAATTATCGCTGCGTTAGCATAAAACCACCAAAAGAACAGATGGAAAGGACATACTGATGATAGACTTACTAATAGATCTCTGGGGCTTCATGAAAGTCCGCAAAAAATTCTGGCTTGCGCCGATTATTATTATCCTGCTTTTGCTGGGAGCGCTGATAGTATTTTCACAGGGATCGGCAGTTGCGCCGTTTATTTATACGTTGTTTTAGGGGGTGCTGAAAAAATAATGAGAGAAAAGAAGAACAGAAGTACTATTTTTGCTAACATTGTCTTTGGAACGATGGCGGTGCTGTTTGTGCTGGCATTGACATTTACCTGGTATCGAAGTGCTCTACATCCTTTTATTTTTAATTTTGGTTGCGGGCTTGTATTCTCATTCGGCTTAATATTTTCCATTTTTGCTTTTTACATTCGTTCTGCGTGGAAGATCAATCTGGCTGTAACTGTATTTTTTGTTGTGCTGTCAATCTATGGAGTAGAAATAGTTTTATGGGCAACAGGTTTGTACTCTACTTCGATCAATATGGTTAAGCTACGAGAAGCAGAAGCAAAAAAAAAGAAATTGCCTTTTGATACCCGCACTGCGATAGAGGTTATCGAAGATTTTCGAGCAAGTGGAGTTGACGCTTGGCCAATTATTGCTCCATCTTTTTTTCTTCAAACAGATGGGCTTTCTTCCGGCAAAAAACGTATCTATCCCCTTGGTGGACTATCGAACAAAAGGTGCGTTTATTGCAATGAAAGCGGCGAATATACCATCCTCAACAACGATGAGTACGGTTTTAATAATCCTGTGGGACTCTACAAAAAAGGTTTAGTAGATGTGGTGTTAGTTGGAGATTCCTTTACGCATGGTGCATGTGTATGCATAGGCGAGGATATTGCAGGGCAATTGCGTAAAACAGGCTTCAAGTCGCTAAACTTAGGCATTAGCGGCAACGGCCCGTTGATTGAACTCGCTACAATTAAGGAATACGCTGAGCCATTGCAACCCAACGTAGTATTGTGGGTTTACTATGAAGGGAATGATCTCGAAAATCTTGAACGGGAAAAGGTCAGTCATATACTGATGCGTTACATGGAAGATGATTTCACACAGAACTTACTGGAACGGCAGTCTAAGATTGATACTGTGCTGACAGAATATGTGGATGAAGAATATAAACAAAAATTGCTGGCTGAGCAACAGGGAGCATATGATGCGCCATTGATACGTACAATTAAATTGTATCGGTTGCGTATATTGCTAAAATCAGAACCAGAGCCAGAACCAGAACCAGAACCAGAACCAGAACCAGAACCATTATTTTCTAAAATACTCACAAGTGCCAAAAAACGGGTAAACAGATGGGGTGGCGCTTTATACTTTATCTATCTACCGGAATGGAAGCGTTACGCCGAAAACAAAGATGAAAATTTCAATTACAGAAATGATGTTCTTGAGATCGTTAGAGATATTGGAATTCCGGTTATTGATTTCCATGAGGTTTTGGATAGTCATCCTGATCCTCTATCGCTATTCCCATTCAGATTGCATGGACATTATACAGCAGAAGGATATAGTTTAGTGGCCAAGCAAATTGCCAATCGACTAACTAAAGCCAGGTAGTCAGGTAGCACCATCAACGGCATACATACTCATCTGAATGCATGAATGATAAAACATCTTGAATGGGCAAAATGGAATGTTTTTGGTGCGTAAAACGCGCCCTACGATTTATAAACAATGATTGATCATGGCTTATGTCGAACTATCGACAAGCAAGAGGTTCTCTCCGAGCTCTGCATTCTCTGCAGTAAATAGCCAGGTAGGGTGCATTCTATGCACCACCAAACTGTTCATTAACCCAGTTTTTAACATCCAAAAAAGGATATCTTTCAAGAATCCCGAAAAAGCGAAGCATCCCCTCATTCCCACGCTCCAGCGTGAAAATGCATATTCCTGACGCACGTCTTCCTGCCAAAATTGATAAGCTCAATCTGTTTGTTTGTTTTTTTATAAAAAATCGGTTGTCCTAAAATTGTTTTCATATTGTTTCAGTCCGGTATGCGTTTCCATACAGGAACGTGGAAGCGTGGGGAACGATGGCAAACACCTGATACCTCCAAATGGATATTTTTCACATCCCCAAAAAATACCATTGGTTCTGTGAGATTTGAACAGTCAAGATTCCTTGACTTTATCTATATCATTAAGTAATATTTATTCGGCTTGAAACTTGAACGTTTACTATTTACCACTCACCGAAGGAGGATCGCATGGCGAAAAAAAGGGGGAAATCAGTAAGTTTCGATGCAATGGTTAAATTTTTTATGCGGCATTATGATATCCCGACAAAAAAAGATGTAGCTGGTCTTATGACAAAGATAGATCGTCTGGAAACACTGATTAAGTCAAAATCAGCGCCCGGCAAAAGCAAACGTTCAGCTAAAGCTGCTCCTAAAATCGGCCAGACATCTTCTTTAACATCTTCTGATATGGTCATGGGAGTCATTAAGAAGTCCAGGCAAGGTGCGGATTTTGCCGGAATTCAGGCTGAAACTGGTTTTGGGGAAAAAAAACTTAGAAACATTATATTCAGGCTTAACCAGATGAAAAAGATTAAGCGCAAGAGCCGTGGTGTATATATAGTCTCATAGATCTATATAAAGATCCGAATTGTCCACAATCTTATGTTTTAATAGGAACTCACGAATCAGACAGCCAAATATCAAATAAGCAACTCCGCAAGCTATTTATATGGATAATACTTTGGATCAAAACAATCCCAATATTAAAGAAAACGATAATATCTGCGGCTATTTAATAAAAAAAATAGTGGCACTTAAAGAAACAAGATCAATTTTATATGATATAGAGCATACTGCAACAGGCGCCAGACATATCCATTTAAGTAACACTGATAAGGAAAATACTTTTGGTGTAGCATTTAAGACAGTGCCGACTGATTCAACCGGTGTTGCACACATTCTGGAGCATACAGTTCTTTGCGGTTCCAAAAAATTCCCCGTACGTGATCCTTTTTTTTCCATGCTGAAAAGAAGTTTGAGCACTTTTATGAACGCTTTTACTGCATCTGACTGGACGATGTATCCTTTCTCTACACAGAACAGGAAAGATTTCTACAATCTTATGGATGTGTATCTTGATTCCGCCTTTTACCCTGACATTAACGAACTCAGCTTTAAGCAGGAAGGACACCGCCTTGAAATTGAGAATAATATAAAAGCCCCTGAGTCATCTAATTTGGAGTCATCTAATTTGGAGTCATCTCATATGGTTTATAAAGGCGTAGTTTATAATGAAATGAAAGGCGCCATGTCATCACCGGATCAAGTAATGGCTCATGCCCTGTTAAATAAGCTGTACCCTGATACAACATATAGTAATAATTCAGGTGGCGATCCCGCTATAATACCCAGTTTATCCTATACTCAACTTAAGGCTTTTCACAAACGCCATTATCATCCGAGCAATGCTTTTTTCTACACATATGGGAACTTGCCTTTAAGAGATCATCTGTCTTTTATTCATGATAAAATTTTAAAAGACTTTACAAAAATCGACCCTGAAACAGATGTTCTCTCTCAACCCCGGTGGGATAAACCCATAAAGGCAACTTATCCATATCCTGTTGGCAAAAATGAAGATCCATCAAAAAAATACCAGACTTGCGTTGCGTGGCTGACTACAGACATAAAAGATTCTTTTGAAGTACTTGTTCTTACTCTACTTGAACAAATCCTTCTTGGAAATTCAGCATCGCCGCTACGCAAGGCATTGATAGATTCAAAGCTTGGAACGGCTCTCAGCGATGGAACTGGGTATGACTCAAATAATAAGGACACTATGTTTGTCTGCGGGCTTAAAGACGTTGAAAAATCCGTCTCAGGCAAAATCGAATCTATTATTTTTAATGTTTTAAATGAACTCGCAACCAAAGGAGTCGATAATAAACTTATAGAGTCAGCTATTCATCAGATTGAATTTCATCGCAAAGAAATAACAAACGTTCCTTACCCTTATGGTCTTCGCTTACTTTTAACTTTTTCCGGCAACTGGCTTCACGGAGGCAAGCCCGAAAGGGTTCTGCAATTTGATGCAGATCTTCGCAGACTTCGTGATGAGCTTTCTAAAGGCCATCTGTTCGAGAACCGCATAAAAAAGTATTTTATAAATAATTCTCATAGAGTGCTTCTCACTCTTGCTCCTGACCAGATGATGGAAGAAAAAGAAAAAGAACGGGTTACAGAAGAACTTGAAGTTATAAGAGCCGGCTTAACACAATCAGATATTGAAAAAATAAATGAAGATGCTGATGCCTTAAAGAAACTGCAGGAAGAAAAAGAAGATGTTTCCTGTCTCCCAACGTTAGAAATTGAAGATATCCAGCCCTATATTCAAACTGTACATGAATCTAAAACATATTGCAGGGATGCTGCATCTTGTTATAATCAGCCTACCTACGGCATTTTTTACTTCTCTTCAGCAGCAGGCGCAGGCACTTTGCAAAATCAGATGCTTCCTCTTGTACCCTTTTTTTGCTATGCTTTCTCCAAAACCGGTACAAAATCAAGAGCATATACGGATTTAGCGCGGCTGATTGATGCATATACGGGCGGAATCGGTTTATCAGCTCATGCGCGCACCAATTTTGAAGGGACAGGTGACTGCATACCATTTATGACATTCAACGGGAAATGTCTCGTCAGAAACCAAAGCAGGATGTTTGAAATAATCAAAGAACTTTTATATGAATTCGATTTCTCTGATCTGGATAGATTAAAAAGCCTTTTGCTTGAATACAGAGCAAACATGGAATCCATGATAGTTCACAATGGTCATAGATTGGCTATTTCTCTTGCCTCAAGAAATTTTTCAACTACCTGCGCCTTAAGCGAAACCTGGCACGGTATCCACCAGTTACAGACCATAAAGAATATAACCGACGATCTTACCAATAATAAACTTGAATCTGTTTCCGATAATCTATCATCTATAGGAAAAAATTTTTTAAATAGTAATAATTTCAAAATTGCTTTGATTGGAGAAGACAATGCTCTTTCCAGTGCATCTTCTTATGCTTCATCAATACAAAAAAAACTTAATGAAACATCATCTGCAAAACCATCAAATGGTTTTATTTCCCCTGAAATAAGCCTTAATGATGAAATTATCAGGGAGGGCTGGAGTACAAACTCTGCCGTATCATTTGTATCCCTTGCATTTAAAACCGTGCATATGGAACATGAAGATGCACCTGCTTTGTCTGTAATCAGCAAGCTGCTCAGGTCGCTGTATCTGCACAGGGAAATTCGAGAAAAAGGCGGCGCATACGGCGGCTTTTCAATATATAGCTCAGAAAACGGCATTTTCTCTTTCTGCTCTTACAGAGATCCACATATAGTATCTACTCTGAAAGTATATGATGACTCGATGACATTCATTAAATCAGGAGACTACAGTGAAGAAGACATCAAAGAAGCGATCCTTCAAATATGCTCAGAGATAGATAAACCCCATCCTCCGGGCCCTGCTGCAAAAAAAGCATTTTACAGAAAGCTGATTTCACTGTCAGATGATGCTCGAAAACATTTCAAAATAAATCTTCTTTCATTAAAGCGCAATCAGGTAGTAAAAGTTGCAGAAAAATATTTTAATCAGGAAGAAAAAAAACAGGCTGTAGCAGTAATATCCAGTGAAGAGAAATTAAAAGAGGCAAACCAAAAGATCAAAAAAAGTCCTTTAAGCCTTTTTAGAATTTAGAATATTCCATTACGGCAGCAATGATAGCCAGTGATCCGCACTGATTATCATTATTTTTAAATTATTGTTGGAAACAAGTTTGCAGATACCGCTTTTATCGACAAGCTGAACTGCCGGGATATTGAGAATGTTTTGAAATTTTATCAGACTCTTTGCTGCATGATCATCGGATAATTTGGCTTCAATAAGCAGGAAAGGGTGGTGATTGTTTGAAAGTAGAAAGTCGACTTCTTCCTTTTCCCTGTTTCTTAGATAATGCAAAGAAAAATTCCCGAGCCCGATATCATTCCAGTTCGATATAGCCCGAAGAAGTTCCAGGGCAACCATGTTTTCAAATTTTGCTGCCTGGGACTCAATTCCGGCATAATCGAAGAGATATAGTTTTTTCTCTTTGGTTATGGCTCTGGATATTTTTTGGCTCCACGGAGGTATTCTGAAAACCATAAAAAAGTTCTTAAAAATTTCAATCCAGCTCCTGACGCTGTCAAACGACACATGAATATCTCTGGCAAGGCTTGCCATTGACAGCGGGCTGCCAATTCTGGAAGGCAGGAGAGAAAAGAGTATTTCCACATTTTCAATACTGCGAAGCGACGCAAGATCACGGATATCTTCGCGTAAGAGCTGTTTTCTGTAAGTGTTTGACCAAATCTGATGAAATTGTTCTGTTTTGTTAAGGTATGGATCTGGAAATCCACTGAATTGACTTAATTTATTCCAGATAGGTTGCGTTTTATTTGGACAGGCACGAACTTCAATGGGATTGGACATGAATTGCTTAAACGAGAGATTATTTCGTGCAAGCTCGGCAAGAGTAAATGGCCACAGATAAAAAATAAAATATCTTCCGGCTAATGAATCCCCTCCCTTTTGATACATATCCAGCCTGCCGCTGCCGGATACGATAAATTTATAATTACCCTTGTCTCGGTCATATACACTTTTAAGGTAATTCTTCCAGTTTGAATATTTATGTAACTCATCAAATATTATAAGCGGCATAGACTTGTCTTTACGATGAACCTCTTCATAAAAAAACGGGTTTTCGATCAGTTTTCGCTTTTCGTCAAGGATATCCCAGTTAAAATAAAGTGAATTATTGAAATCTTTGGCCAGAATCTGCGTAAGTGTGGTTTTGCCTGCCTGTCTCGGCCCGGCAATAAAAACCATTTGCTTATGCATAGAAAGCATTTTCCAGATATTTTCGTATAATATCCTTTTCTTCTTCATGTTTGACAATATAATGCCCTAACTTGATATTGTCAAGACAAAATTCGATTACAGCATAATATTGTCAAAGCTACCCATTGGGTTGCAAATTTAACTTATGAAAGTATTTGATAATTCAAGGAATTGCCACGCATAACCATTATATTGAGCCCCTTCATTATCAGAGGGTAAACGAAATAATTAACGGTAAAAGAGGAATTACACCGAGTACAGCTTTGAGGCTTGCAAAGTTTTTTAGGGTATAACCTGACTTCTGGATGAATATTCAGCTAAGATGGGATCTTTATTTTGCAAGGAAATCTGAGTTAGATGTGCTGAAAATGATCAAACCCTTGCCCGCTCATCAAATTCAAATGAACAAATCCAGTGCGCAACAAATATGAGCTATTCATGTCAAAAATATAATAAACCGTGAAGCCGGTTGTGAAAGCAACAGATTATAAGGAGTAAATACTTCCTTTGTTCAATAAAAAAGAATAGGGGAGTCTACGTTTGACTTTTAATGGGAATCCCCAAGGGGCAGCAGACTTGGCTATCTCCTTCTCTTAAGCACACCCACAAACAATTTGGAGTTATGAATGTTCTGCACGAATGCAAGTCCTGGAAAGTTATTCAATATGGTCAACAACGTCCCGCAAGTCCTGGATTCGGTTTAAATTTCATCTTGATTTCCATATTTTCATTATATTATATTGTTAATATGTAAAATTTAATAATAAATAAAAGAGTTAAAAAATTCAAAAGAAATATTTACCTTAGTTGAACTTAATATACGAATACGTGGAAATATTTTCCAGACATATAGTCCTATATCATGGAAAAATTTTACATTTATCAACACTGTTCTGTGCGAGGAAGGAATTCGGTATGTTTGAAGTTGATAGAAGTATCGTGGTCGTTAGACCAACGCAGGCATTTTATGATTTTTACGTATCATTACCGGATTCAGCAAGGGAGACATTTGCTGAGGTACGAGAATACACCCACTCCTACCTTTTACCAAAAATAGAAACGAAAGAGCCGCCGTCCTCACTCATTCCAGATGGCTTAGCTCATACGATATTCGAATGGGAGCTGATGCTCCGTGAAATTGACGATCAACATTGGCCCAAAAATAGGACTAAGGTCGACGACCTCCTCGAATGGTTCGAGATTCAGGTTGTTCCCCTGGTCGTAGACACCTTAGACGACGAACTTAACAAACACTTGCTGTAGGGCACAGAACAAGCCAGTGCAGGCGACAGCAAGGGCCGTGCCGATTTGTAAAAGTGTCGATAAATTGTGAATTTACCGCTTTTACAAAATCAGTGGAAGCCCTGGCTGCCCCTGATCGCAGCGTACGTTAGAAATAGATTAGTTCTATCCCATATTTTGACAAGGAGGGTATGCTATGAGTTTGGCAAATAAGATTATTAACAATGTAAAAGAATTGCCGGAATTAAAACAAATAGAAGTTTTGGATTTTATCGAATATTTAAAATTAAAAACAGAAAGGCAAGAAAATATTGACTGGTCAACCTTATCGCTTTCATCAGCAATGCGTGGCATGGAAAATGAGCAATCACATTACTCGCTGAATGATCTCAAGGAATCTTTCTCATGATTTCTGAAGGACTAATTACTCTTTTTAAATTTCCCCAAACTGATCAGCAAGCAGGAAAGCTTCGTCCTGCGCTTGTATTGCGTAAAATGCCTGGCCGATATGATGATTGGCTCATTTGTATGATATCCTCCCAACTTCATCAAAAGATACAGGAATTAGATGAGGTTATCACTACAAAGGATTCAGATTTTATACGGTCCGGCTTAAAATTGCCAAGTGTAATCCGTGTCAGCTCATTTTGACGTTAGCCGGAAATAGAATTAATGGAGATTTAATATGAACAAACAATTTAAAATTATTGTAGAAAAACATTCTGATGGTTATGTTGCATATCCACTTGGCTTGAAAGGCGTGGTAGTAAGTGAAGGTGATACATACGAAGAAGTCTTAATAAGTGTAAAATCTGCAATCCAGTTTCATATCGAAACATTTGGAGATGAAACTTTTGAAGTGGATGAACCAATTTTAGAAGCATTTGTAGCTGAGACTGGAGTATCAGTCAATGCCTAAATTCCCTATTGATGCTCCGAAATCGAGAGTGATTAAGGCTTTAAAACGACTTGGCTTTGAACTTGTGAAAGAACGTGAACATATTGCGATGGTCAAAGAAAACTCAGATGGAACAAAAACCCCATTGACTATGCCAAATCATCCCAAGCTGAAAAGTTCCACATTGCGAACTATTTGCACACAAACAAATATAAGCCGAGGTGATTTCTTAAAAGCATATGAACGAGCATAGATAACCATACTTACAATAGCGGCTAACAAAAGGAGAACTCTGACTGAAAAAGCCTGGCCGTTTTTTGGTTTCTACAAATTTTGTTGTTTATCGATCTTTCTTCGTTTTTTAGCCATATTGTGTTTGCTTTTTTCATCTACCTGGTCAGCCTCGCCTATCCGATGTTGCAGGGGAAGTATGCGGTCGGCGGGATGACACTTATCGTCTGCAGGGGTACCGGCATATGGTGGCCGCGCATGCGATTGTGGAAACCGGAAGAGATCCTGCACATTACGCTGCGATGCACCGGGTGAAACGTGTTTCAGTCTGCACTGCACTTTCAGGGTTGATACGCCGGTTTTTACCAACTGCTTTTTAACCGTAGCCACCTGTGACAGGGGAATCCTGCTGTTGTCCGACATATGAACCAGAAGGTTCTCAATGGTTTCCGGATTATCACGGTATTTTTCATCATACCGCAAATGAATGCCGAACCGTCTGGTATTTAAAAATATCTGGTCCACCACCTCACCGCCCACGGCCAGTTCCACAAGCTCCAGTATTTCCGACACATTCACCCCGTATCGTGCGCAGGCATTTCGATCTGCGATAATCTGCACCTGGGGCTGACCAAAGCTTTGTTCCGTGGACAGGTCCACCAGGCCGGGGATGCCTTCAATTGTCTCCCGGATTTCCTCTGCCTTTTTTCTCAGAACATCAAGATCATCGCCAAACAACTTTATGGCCAGTTGGGTTCGGACACCGGAAAGAAGTTCGTCAAAGAGGTTCTGTATGGGTTGGGTGAAATTAAGCTGAATTCCCGGGTACTGTGACAGTTCTTCATTGAGGGAAGCGATCAGTGCGGATTTGTCTTTGTGGTTTTTCCACTGCTCCTTTGGTTTTAATGTCATCTGGATGGCGGCAAAGTTTACCGGATGGGGATGGCTGCCTGCTTCCGGGCGGCCAATTTTGGCGATAGTTGATTCAATTTCCTGATATCGCAGAATACTGCGTTCAAGTTTCATAATAGTATCTGTAGCTTTTTCAAGTGATATGGACGGCGCCATGGTAATGTTCACCTGTATCACTCCTTCCTCAAGCACCGGAATAAATTCTGTCCCCAGTCTAAAAAAGAGCATTACGGATATTGCAAATACTGCCAGTACTAGGATAACAATGAAGACTTTGATTTTCAGTGCGACAGTAAGCAAAAAACCATATATCTGTTTAAGAACAGCGATAAAAATAAACTCTTTGCCGGGGCCGGCCCGCAATAAAAGCGATGCCAGAACAGGGGCAAACAGAAGCGCTGCTGCTACCGAACCCAGCATGGCAAACGAAATAGTAAATGCCATGGGTGAAAACATCTTTCCCTCAACGCCTTCTAAGGTAAAAAGAGGAAGGAATACGATAATGATGATGGCAACGGAAAACAGGATCGGATTTCCCACCTCTTTTCCCGCGGTCACGATCAGTTTGAACGGGTTGCGTCCTTTGTTCTTTTCATCGGACAGGTGCCGGTGAATATTTTCCACCATGACAATCGAGGCATCGCCAAGCATGCCGATGGCTATGGCAATTCCCCCAAGGGACATGAGATTGGCGGACATGCCGGTCACTCCCATAAACAGAACTGCAATAAGTGCACAGAGCGGCAGCGAAAACGCAACAATCAATGTAGCCCGCACATTGCCTAAAAACAGCAAAAGGGTTAAAAGGATGAGCCCGGCTCCCTGGAACAGGGCTTTTTTTACAGTAGCCAGGGCATTTGCCACAAGACGGCTTTGATCATAATACGGCACAAGGGAAACACCTTTTGGAAGTGCTGTCTGAACTTCCGGAATTTTTGCCTTGAGCCGGGCAATAACTTCAGATGTGTTTTCGCCGAATAGTTTCATAACGATTCCGGCAACTACTTCCTCTTTTCCGTTTCGGGATACGACCCCCCGCCGGATTTCATTTCCAAATTCCACGACTGCAACATCCCTGATGCGAACCGGCGTGCCGCTGATGACTTTCAACTGTATATTGCGAAGATCTTCGAGATGTTCAATCAGGCCGACTCCACGAACCAGATACTCTTCTGCGCCCAAAACAAGAAACTGGCCGCCGGCATTGGCATTATTGCCGGTGATGGCTGCTTCCATATCCTCAAGTCTCAGATCGTACTTGTTCAGCAAATGTGGATTTACTTTGATTTGGTACTGGAGGATGTGACCGCCCATGGACAGGATTTCGGTCACTCCCGGCACGGTCTGCAATTGAAACTTTACAAACCAGTCATTGAGTTCCCGGAGATAGGTATTTTTGTCCTTGCCCTTTGTATCAACCGTATCATCTGCCGCAAGATAGTACATAAACACTTCGCCCAGTCCTGTTGATATCGGCCCCAGGATCGGCGGATCATGCATTTCCGGCAGATCAGCCATCGCACCGGTCATCCGTTCCGAGACAATCTGTCGGGCAAAATAGATATCCACATTGTCCTTGAAATAGACATATATTACCGCCATGCCGAATGCAGACGTGGATTTGACCAGCTTTACCCCCGGAAGCCCGTTCATGGCCGACTCAATGGGAAACGTGATCAGCCGTTCAATTTCTTCCGGCGCCATGCCGTGGGCTTCTGCAAAAATCGGGACCATGACCGGTGATATGTCGGGAAAGGCATCTGTGGGTAATCGGCGGTATTGATAAACGCCGGCGGCTATAAGGGAAATTAGAAGCAGGACAATAATCAGTCGTTTCCTTAATGACAGGGCAATAATTTTTTCAATCATATTCGTCTCCTAATGCCCGTGTCCTGCATGACCGCCCAGGCTGCTTGTGACAATTTTTGCTTTTAGTTCAAAGGCGCCTGTTACCACATAGGTGTCACCTTCCGCCAATCCGGAAAGAATCTCCACATGGCGATTGTTTTCCACCCCTTTCTGCACAACAACAGGTTTAAAACCGTTTTTATGCTCACTCGGGACAAAAACAACCGTTTTTCCGTCAAGAATCTGTACGGCATTCTGCGATACCACGAGAACAGGTTTTTCTGTGGATACGGATATTTCCCCGGTGATAAATGTACCGGGTCGCCATTTCCCGTCGGTATTCGGGATGACGGCGCGTGCAATCATGCTGCGGGTGGTTGTGTTGTAAACAGGGGCCACATATGACAGGGTCGTATTAACCTGCCTGTCCGTTCCCACTGCCGTTATCAGAATTTCCAGGCCTTTTTCAACAAGGGCTGCATCCTTGGCATAAACATCGCAATTCACCCAGACGGTTGCCAGATCTGCTATAATATACAGGGTGGCATCTTCACCCACAAATTCACCCTGCGTCACATTCTTTTCAACAATTTTTCCGGAAATCGGGGACGATATGGCATATGCGGTAAGGCTTTCATTGCTTTCCACAACAGCCAGCAACTCACCTTTTTGAATGGTTTCTCCCAACTGTTTTGCCACTTTTTTTACAATGCCCGGATAACGCGGTATAATGTGGGCCAGCCGGTCTTCATTAAACCCGATTTCACCCGGCAGTTCAATGAATCTGCCAATGGATTTTTTGTTCACTACGTCAATGGTTAATCCGGCAAAGTCCAAGGACCGGTCTGTTAAAACGATTGCTGCCTCTTGTTCATGATCATGGCCATCATGATTGTCTCCTTCTTCATGCTTTACATCCGTATCGCCTTGCTTACTGTGATCGTCATGCTTATCAGGGTCTTGCACCTCTTGAAGGCCGTGGTCGCAATTTTCA
>Ga0255422_1027_pt1 | contig 30574 bp, 20 predicted proteins | sample ANMaggSeSYBR02D3_FD_182631 | JGI IMG/M metagenome (GOLD analysis project Ga0255422, IMG submission 182631) | Sediment cell enrichment communities from methane seep in Santa Monica Basin, California, United Staets - ANME aggregate JGI... | ecosystem: Environmental > Aquatic > Marine > Cold seeps >... | reverse complement strand
TTAGACATTGCTGGTTATTCAACAGGTAAATCTGGTTTTGCCATGGCCAAAAGGAAAAATAAGAATTCTATTGAAGTTACTGTATTTCAAGGACATATCTTTTCCAAAAAATTCAATTCTAAATATCCTCTTGGAGAGATTGTAAAAAAAGAACGAGATCTCATAATAGCTTGTTGCAGGAATTCTTCATTGATTGTTGACATTCCAATCGATTTGCAAGGTCTACCACATTCAAATAATGCTTCGTTTATATGGGAATTGACCCAACGACCTGTGGATTTTGCATTCGGTGCTCTGGCACCTCTTGCAAATCTAATCGGCTCACAAGTTGCTCGTTTTCAGAATCTTATCCGTGAGGATTTTGATGACATCATCGGTAAGAATATATTTGAAACATATCCAGCCAGATCACTTGAACTTATTAATCTTCCCTCACGAAATTATAAGAATGAGGATATATCGTTTAATAATAGACATTGGAATGGTGGACCAGCAGCAAAGATTGCACAAGGTTTGGGATTAGTGGCAAAGAAGGATGGAGAAACACTTAATGATGATGAACTTGATGCTATTATATGTGCAATTACGGGAGTAGTTGATAAGAATTTTATTCTACAAGGCGAAGATTTGAATAATGAAATTTATAATGTCATTATGCAGAAATTAAATATAGAATATTTGGATGGAAATACCATGAGTCCCCCCTCTGGGCTATATTTTACTTAAAGAGAATCCAAAAATGAAAATATTAATTGAACCTCTGGCAAAATGGATGTAACAGCTTTAAAATGCCAATAAACACCTATAAAGGGTCAGTTTTTCTAAAATTTCATTATAAGGGTTTGGATTGAGGGTATTTTAGGCAATTTTTGATACAATGTATGCACCAACTCAAAAGAATTAATTCAACTGTATCGAAATGTATTTAAGATAAGTGCTAATGAATACGTTACGATTAGATCCTAATTTTTGTTATTTTTGGATTTTTAGCAATAATGTGAACCTAAACAACTAGAATAGTTAGATTTTACTTAAAATTTATATTAAATGGTTTATAAATGAATTTTTTATAAATACACGCCTTAACAATCTCATAAATCAAAAAATGACGAATATACTCTGGAATGCCAGAGCCTCAATTATAAAGAAAAAACTTACAGGTATAGGGATTTCTGAATAATGCTCAAGTATATAATATTTGCCCGACATTTATATTTTGTTGCTATCATTACTTTCGTAATGTAAGTGAATGGCTGAATGATAAACAAATCGAAGATATCGATGGTGAAATCTTGGTTTTCAAGGCAGAAAACACACAATCTAATATTGCCAAAAAAGTGCCTTTTTAGAAATCCCTAAGGTAATGATTATAAATAGTAGTTAGTTTTTTTTAAATGAAATCGTAAGTCCTAAATATTAAAAACAAAGTAAGAATGTATAGAAGGTTCGGATGATACTTAAATAAAAAAATATTATTTTCACAAGATAGAGCCTGTCCAACAATTCAAAATCTTGAGAAAAAAAAAGGCTAATTCAGCCTTTATTTCGAAAAACAAGCAAGAAATTTATTAGAAATAGTAATTGTTGGACAGCCTGGATAAGCTATAAAAGCACATGTAAATATGAAACACTCAAATAACAACACTTTATCCCATTTTGGGTTTCGTTTCGACAACGGCAGTGCACATACAGCTCGCACAATGATGTTGGAAGATCTACAACTTTTACTGTCATATGTAAATCATCCTGATTCTTCAAAAAACGAATATCTAAAAGCTATCAAAGAAGACAATTGCCTGGGTAAACGTTCCAGAAAAACCAGGATTCTCACTAATAGACATCTGGTCTATCTTTATTCCCTCGACCCCTCCACTACCATTTTTAGAGCTCTTAGGTATTTCTGGGAGCGAGATATCGACGGTCAACCCCTTATGGCTTTGCTCTGTTCGTATTCACGAGATAGCATCCTCAGATTGAGCGAACCTTTCATAATACAACTCACAGAAGGCGAAACTATCACTCGCGTAGATCTGGAAGAATATATCGATGAAAAACAACCTGACAGATTCAGCAAGGCAACGCTGAAATCAACGGCTCAGAATCTCAATTCTACATGGACAAAGTCCGGCCATCTGGTTGGAAAGACGAAAAAGATTCGTGCAAGAGCTATGGCAACTCCAAGCTCTGTGTCATATGCACTTTTTCTTGGATATCTAACAGGAATTCGTGGGGAATCTTTGTTCACAACCGAATACACCACTCTACTGGATTGTTCCAAAGCTCGTTTAATTGAGTTGGCTGAAGACGCATCTCGTCGTGGATGGATTGTATTCAAACGTATAGGAAATGTAATGGAAGTTCAATTCCCAAATCTTCTCACAGCACAGGAAAAGGGGTGGATTCATGAGCAAAATTAAACAACTTATTCAATCGTACAGCAATTTTATCGCAATTCCATGGCGAAGTGATTCTGCAGCGGCTCAGCGCGTCATTTTCTGTGTGTACAACGAAGCTGATGAACTTCCGCTTCGGGCCAAAATCGATGAATTTGAGCTTGCGACCAGGCAGTCAGAGCATGAATGGGCCGTCTTCGACCTTACAGATACTTTTGCCGATTGGCTAGCTAATCAGCGTTATGCAAAGAGTTATTTCAATAAACCCGAGCTTCTTTCCACGCTATTGCCTATATATCTTGATTTTATCACACAGGAGTTTGAGAAATTCCTTCAGGCCGAGGCGGTCAATGATAACACAGTTGTTGCCCTGAAGGGAGTTGGTTCGCTTTTCGGTTTTATAAAAGTCAAAGAAGTTGTAAATACATTCGCTCCCCGTGTAAAGGGCAGGCTCCTTGTGTTCTTTCCTGGTAGTCATGAGAACAATAACTACCGTTTATTGGATGGATATGACGGATGGAACTACCTCGCGGTTTTGATTACAGCAGACAAGGATTTTTAACAATGCAACCACTTGAAAAATCACTCAGAAACAGACTTGAACGTACGGTAACAGACGCTCGGACCATTGCCGAAACTGCTGCTAAGGCCGCATTGGATAAGCTTGACGTTGGTGAAGCTGCTCCGTGGTATTCCTTTGGGCCACATTATGGTGGTAAAGAAGGTGACCGCATCAATGACCATTACCTGGGTCTAGCCGAGGAACATGCCGCCAAAGAAATTTCAAATTATAGCTATTCTGGAGGAGGAAAATGATTAACCGAGATATATATCAGAGAGATCCAGCCACCTTAAAGCTTGTTAACGAGGGTGTGGCGAACGTAAATGATGAAAAAACCAGCCAGGCCATGGATGTGCTTCGTTACGAGCTAGAAACATTCGTTTGTGACGGACAATATGAAAAAGGATTGGAGCATATCCTTGAAACTTATCTCAAGAATATTGAACAAGCGCAACAGCCAGCAGTCTGGATCAGTGGTTTCTATGGATCGGGTAAATCACACCTTGTGAAAATGCTTCGCGCCCTCTGGGTCGATACGGTCTTTGACGATGGAGCCAAAGCACGCGGTATTGCCAATCTTCCGCAGAATATTAATGACCTCTTAAAAGAGCTCAGCACCCAAGACAGACGCCACGGCGGACTTCATGCTGCTTCCGGAACTCTTGGTGCTGGAGCCAGCGGAAGCGTCCGGCTGGCACTTCTTCGTATCATCTTTAAATCGGTTGATCTTCCAGAGCAGTACCCAGTCGCCCGTTTTGTGATGTGGTTAAAAAACGAGGGTATCTATGACTCCATCCAGGACCATGTCGAGCAAAACGGTTTCAACTGGGATGAAGAGCTTGCCAACTTCTATGTCGCTGAAGGACTCCATGAAGCATTGGTCAATGTCAAACCCAACCTGTTCTCATCATCTGCTACGTGTGTCGAAACCCTCAATAATCTTTATCCGCATGTCTCGGATATATCCAGCGATGACATGGTTAAAGTCATTCACCAGTCCTTAAGCAAAAATGGCATATTCCCACTCACTCTTATAGCCCTTGATGAGGTCCAGCAGTTTATCGGGGAAGATAGTGAGAAGTCGCTGGAGGTTCAAGAAGTCGTCGAAGCTTGCTGTAAGAACATAGGTGGTAAACTCCTTTTTATCGGTACAGGTCAGACAGCTGTGACTGGAACATCAAATCTTAAGAAACTTGAAGGCAGGTTTACCATCCGTGTCGAATTATCCGATACCGATGTCGATGCTGTGATCCGCCAGGTAATTCTTGCCAAAAAACCCGATGCAATTTCCTCGATTGAACAGGTGATGCAAACTAACCTGGGTGAAATTTCTCGACACCTTTCTGGCACCACCATTGGTCATCAGCAGGATGATATCACAAATTTCGCTCAGGATTACCCTATTTTGCCGGTTCGTCGCCGTTTTTGGGAGAATACCTTACATGTTCTCGATCAAACCGGCACTGACAGCCAACTCCGAAACCAGCTCAGTATGGCGCATAAAGTTATTCAAACCAACATGTTTAACTCGCTTGGAAATGTGGTCCCTGCAGACTACCTTTATTTTGATTCTGCTGATAAACTGCTTCAGTCCCGCACCCTACCTCGCACGGTTCATGAGAAAACAATGAGCTGGATTAAAGGCTCGGAAGATAAGCGTCTCATGGCTCGCGCCTGCGGCCTGATATTCCTCATCAATAAACTTGCAAGCAGCAACAAAGAGATTGGCATCAAAGCAACCGTTGATACACTTGCCGATTTGATGGTAGAAAATCTATCCGAAGGCAGCAGTGCGTTGCGTGGCAAACTGCCTGGACTTTTGAATAAATGCGAATTACTGATGAAGATCGGGGATGAATACCGCATCCAGACTGAAGAAAGCACCGCCTGGAACGATGAATTCCAGAGCCAGTATAGTAGTCTTGCCAGTGCAGCCCATCGTATAGAGACTGAGCGAGATGATCGCATTCGTGGCAAGTTCGGTGAAACGGTCAATAAGTTATCGCTGACCCAAGGCACTTCCAAAGTTACACGCACCATATATCCTATATTTGACACCCAACTTCCAGCTGACAATAGTCAGAAAATTTGCATATGGGTTAGGGACGGGTGGAGCGACGATGAGAATTCCGTGCGTGCAGATTCACGCCAGGCTGGCAACCAGTCACCGACGGTTTTTGTGTTCATCCCAAAACGCTCCTCCGACGACTTGCTTCGCAACCTAAAGGATTACAAAGCTGCCAACTCGACCCTCGAAAAACGTGGTGTGCCCAATACGCCGGAAGGCATAGACGCTCGGGCCTCCATGGATACCATCAAACAGACTGCTGAAGGTAAAATCCGTGAATTACTCGACGAAATGTTATCAGGTGCTCGTGTGTTTCAGGGAGGCGGTAATGAGATAGTTGGTAATAATCTCCAGGAAATGGTGTTAGAAGGGGCTAAAAATGCACTCAAGCGCCTGTACCCGCAATTTGACACTGCTGATCATACCGGCTGGGCGAAGGTCTATGATATGGCAAAAAAAGGTGCTCCAGATGCACTAAAAGCCGCAGGCTACGATGGTGAACCATCCAACAACCAGGTATGCAAAGCCATTCTAGGATTCATCGCTGGCGGCAAGAACGGCGCGGATATCCGCATCCAGTTTGAGGGGTCAGGCTTTGGCTGGTCCCGTGATACAGTGGATGGTGCCCTTCAAGTCCTTCAGGTGGCTGGATTAATCAGTGCCAAGGATGATCATGGTCAAACGATTGATCCAAAAGAACTTGAACGCAAGACCATAGGTAAGGTGACATTCAAGGTGGAATCCACTACAATAACTACCGCTCAGCGCATCCAGATCCGCAAACTGTTCCAGAATGTCGGGCTTACCGCAAAGCAAAACGAAGAGTTGAATTATGCACCTCAGTTCATTCAAAAGATGAAGGAACTGGCCGAACGTGCCGGAGGTGATGCACCTAAACCTCTCCTGCCCGACACTACAATTTTGGAAGATATCCGACTGGCAGCTGGGAACGAGCAGCTCCTTGCACTCTATAACAATCGCGACGAATTAACTCAATTTGTCGATGACTGGTCAAAAATAGCCGATCGCATCGAAAAACGCTGGTCTTCCTGGGAGATGCTCAATCGGTTGACAGACCTTGCTGCAGGAATTCAGGACGTTGACATCATACTCGCCCAGGTGAAAAATATTGAACAGCAACGGCAGCTTCTGGAAGAACCAGACCTCATTGGCCCGCTGGTTGCAAATCTCACACAACTACTGCGCAACGAGCTGAACAAATTTCATAGGGAATACCAAGATAGTTATAAGCAAGGCATGGAGCGACTGGAAAATGATACCAACTGGCAACAGCTCGAACCTGAACAACGAGACAGATTATTAGGTGAGCAAAAGTTGACCCTTGCAGATCAGCCTGAAGTCAAGCTTGGCTCAACTGATGAAGTACTCCAAACTTTAGAGCAAGTCAATCTCTCTACATTCGCTGACCGGGTGGCTGCCATGTCTTCCCGCTTCGATAAATTGGATGCAAACGCTGCTAAATTGCTTGAACCTGCAACTCAGTTAATCCAGGTGCCGCGCCGTATGCTCAAAACCGAAGACGAAATCGACGCCTGGGTCGAGGACGTGAAACAACAACTCAAGGACGCCCTGCAACAAGGGCCGATAGTGATTCAATAGAAATATTCCTGGATTTAACAATGCAACCACTTGAAAAATCACTCAGAAACAGACTTGAACGCACGGTAACAGACGCTCGGACCATTGCCGAAACTGCTGCTAAGGCTGCATTGGATCAGCTTGGCGTCGGTGAAGCTGCTCCCTTTTCCCATCTGCAAGAGCATGAACGTGACCTGCGCCGAAAACTTCGAGTGCATGGCCGCCAACTGGGTGATGTCCGCGATGCCAAGGCTGAAACCCAGGAAATCGATCGGCTGACAGAAGAAGTGGCTTATGAGCACTGGCATCGTATGCTCTTTGCCCGCTTCCTGGCTGAGAACAATCTGCTTATGTATCCGGACCCGATCACCCCAGTGGCTGTTTCCCTGGAAGAGTGTGAGGACCTGGCAGCAGAGGAGGGCGCAGCCAACGGCTGGGAGCTGGCTTCCCGTTTTGCAGCTCACATGTTGCCACAGATATTTCGTCCAGACTCGCCTGTCTTCCAACTTACACTGCCACCTGAATATGAGCAGAAGCTGGAGCGGCTTATAGATGAGCTGCCTACGGAAGTGTTCACAGCTTCTGACTCTCTGGGCTGGGTTTATCAGTTCTGGCAGGCCAAGAAGAAGGATGAAGTGAACGCCTCTGAGGTCAAGATTGGTGCTCGTGAACTTCCTGCTGTGACCCAGCTTTTCACCGAACCTTATATGGTCAGTTTCCTGCTCGATAATTCGCTGGGGGCTTGGTGGGCTGCCCGCAGGTTGACTGAAACCGATCTCACAATTGCCAAAAGCGAAGAGGAACTCAGACAAAAAGCATCTCTCCCTGGCGTTCCATTGGAGTATCTGCGTTTTGTCAAAGGTAAGGATGGCATGTGGACCCCAGCTGCAGGAACCTTTGATGACTGGACTGAGCATTTGAGTGAACTTAAGACCCTTGATCCGTGTTGTGGATCAGGTCATTTCCTTGTCGCTGCCCTCCTGATGCTGGCGGCTATGCGTATGGAGATGGAGCGACTTTCTGCCAAAGACGCGGTCGATGCGGTTCTGCGGGATAACCTTCATGGCCTGGAGATTGACCAGCGCTGTGTGGAACTGGCTGCCTTTGCGCTCGCGCTTGCTGCCTGGCGCTATCCAAGTGCAGGCGGTTACCGCCAGCTACCGGAGTTGAACATTGCTTGTTCAGGTCTTGCCATCAGCGCCAAGAAGGAAGAATGGCTTGCCCTAGCTGGCGATAACACCAACCTGCAGTATGCTATGGAAGAACTGTACAATCAATTCAAGGATGCACCGGTGCTGGGGAGCCTTATCAACCCTGAGATCGGTCTGGCCAAAGGCACTCTGACCGAGATGAAGTGGGAAGAATTAGGACCGCTCCTGACAGAGGCGCTGTCAGGTGAAAAGGACGATAAGAAGACCGAGATGGGGGTGGTGGCACAGGGGATTGCAAAGGCTGCACCACTTCTAGCAGACAAATACCACTGGGTCATTACCAATGTGCCTTATCTGGCACGGGGGAAACAGAGCGAGACGCTATGCGAGTATTGCGAGAAGCATCATAACGAAGCAAAGAACGATCTGGCCACGGTTTTCCTCGACCACTGCTTGGAGTTGTGTGTGAAAGGTGGCACTTCCAGCATTGTGATGCCGCAGAACTGGTTGTTCCTGACCAGTTACAGGAAGTTCCGCGAGAAGCTTTTGAAGAATGAAACCTGGCATCAGATTGCACGACTGGGGGAGGGTGGATTTGATTCATCAGCCGCAGCGGGGGCATTTGTAGCGATGATCACCCTGAGCCGGGGCACGACCCACAATGGACACAGCAATACTACGCTCAATCATGGGGTGATCCGCGGGCTGGATGTCTCCGAACCCCGCACCGCTACTGAAAAGTCCGCGCAGCTTCTCACCGCCGAAATCAAGCAAGTGGAACAAGCGAAGCAGTTGGAGAATCCAGATGCACGGGTGACGTTGGAGGATATTTTGGCTCAGCAGTTCTTGGGTGATTATTGCTCAAGTATTGAAGGGATAACCACAGGTGACATGGAGAGGTTCGTAGGAACATTTTGGGAACACGGATTTAGTAATGGTTGGGAACATTTCATACAGAACGTTGATAAAAATGTATATTATGGAGGACGAAGCGACGCGATTCACTGGGAAAATGGTAACGGTGCGTTGTCAATATTCCAAACGGCGCATAATTTTCCATCCAAAGTAATGAATGGAAAGCAAATTTTAGGGAAAAACGGGTTGAGAATAACCCAAATGCGACACCTCCCCATCACAATATATACAGGTGAGATTTTTGGTAAAAATGGAGCCACTGTGGTCCCTCATGACTGTACCAACCTCCCTGCCATCTGGTGCTTCTGCGCCTCTCCAGAATACAATGAGGCGGTAAGACAGATTGACCAAAGCCTGAAAGTCACCAATGCCACCCTTGTAAAAGTCCCCTTCAATCTTGACCATTGGACCCGTGTCGCTGCCGAAAAATACCCCTACGGCCTCCCCAACCCCTACTCTGACGACCCGACCCAGTGGCTTTTCCACGGTCATCCTACCCAAAGCGATGCCCCGCTTCAGGTCGCTGTGGCACGCCTGCTCGGCTACTGCTGGCCTGCCGAGCTGGATAGCGAAATGGAACTCTCCGACGAAGCCCGTGCCTGGGTAAAGAAATCAGAAACCCTGCTGCCTTTCGCTGATGAAGATGGTATTGTCTGCATCCCGCCTGTGCGAGGGGAAATGAAGGCAGAGGACAGGCTGGAAAATCTTCTGGCTGCCGCATACGGCAATGAATGGTTTTCAAGCAAGAAATCCGAACTGCTTGCCCAGGCCGACCATGAGAGCAAAACTCTGGAAACCTGGTTGCGGGAAAAATTCTTCACCCAGCACTGCAAGCTCTTCCAGCATCGCCCCTTCATCTGGCATATATGGGATGGTCTACGTGATGGCTTTGCCGCCCTTGTGAATTATCACAAACTCGATGCTAAGCTATTGGAAACATTGATATACACATACTTAGGTGACTGGATCAGCCGTCAGAAGCAGGACAGGGACAACGGTGTGGACGGTGCAGAGGAAAAACTCGCCGCTGCTGAAGTTCTTAAAAAAAGTCTGGAGCTTATCCTTGAAGGCGAAGCGCCATACGATATCTTTGTGCGCTGGAAGCCCATCGAGAAACAGCCAATCGGCTGGAACCCTGACCTCAATGACGGCGTGCGCCTCAATATCCGGCCATTTATGAGCGTGCCTGATGTGAAAAAGAAAGGTGCAGGCGTGCTGTGTGACAAGCCCAATGTAAAATGGGGCAAGGATCGGGGTAAGGATGTGGAGTCGGCTCCGTGGTATAACCTGGGACTAGATTATGGAGGGAAAGAAGGTGACCGTTTAAACGACCATCACCTGAGTTTAGCCGAGAAACGCGCTGCAAAGGAGGCCACCTAATGACCGTTCAATACAAAGGGTTGCGGTGGCTGAAATGTGATTTGCATATGCACACGCCTGCAGACGCTCGCCACTGGACCGGCGAGGGGATAATTGACGAGGAAGAAGCCGATGCCGCCAAAGCTTTCGCTGAGGCGTGCCACCAGGCAGGTTTGGACGTTGTCGGCATCACTGATCACAACTTTTTGAGCAAGGGCTTTCTGCCTCATCTCCTAGTGGCTTTTGATGAGATCGAACGGGAGTTCGGCCACAAGATTATGTTGTTCCCGGGATTCGAGTTTGAGGCAGATGTTGGTAAAGGGATGCATGTTCTTTGCCTGTTTGAACCAGGTACAGATTTTGATGAAATCGACCACATTCTTACTGAATGTGGTGTCGGCATGCCTCGGGTCGAAAGGAGTCGTCTTGCCAAGTCCAAAAAGAGATTACCCGATATTATAAACATCGTCCAAAAGCCGAATTCTCAAGGAGTATGGCGTGGAATAGTCATTGTCCCCCATGTGTTTGAGGACAGTCTCTTCGACAATGAGAGAATCAGCGAATGGCTGCAACAAGAAGAATTTAGAAATCCCGATCTCTTAGCGGTCGAGGTACCTAAACCTGTTTCACAAATGAACGATGCTTTCCGGAAATTGTTCCGCTCTGGTGATGATTGCTGGGAGGATTGGAAACGGATTCGCCCCATCACGGCGCTGATGTCGTCTGATAATAAAAAGGTCATTGAGGTCGACGAAAATGGCAAGCCAACGCCGAACAGCATTGGTTACCGATATACCTGGATAAAGATGTCGGAGCCATCCATCGAGTCACTCCGCCAGGCCTTTTTGGACCATGAGTCACGCATCATTCTGCCCGAGAATGTCACGACCGATATTCACCCTGGCAAGCGCATCAAACATGCGCAGATTCAGTCCATATCTATCAAGAATGTCTCGTTCTTAGCGGATCAAGAGATTCATTTCTCGCCAAACATGAATTGCGTGATCGGTGGCCGAGGTAGCGGCAAGTCTACGTTGCTCGAATACCTCCGCATCATGCTGGGAAAAGACAAGACCAATGGCCTTGATCCAGATACCAGAGAGCGCATTAAACGTGTGGAGGATACTTTAAATGCCGCCGATGCCGAACTTGAGGTGTGCTGGAAAAGCGCGGATGGTATCGAAGATCGCATCGTGTGGAGCAATGGCAGTCCTGCTGTCCACAGCAGAGAACTTCTCGACCCCGAAACGTTTTTCAACAATCTTCCGCTCCGTTTTTATAGCCAACAGCAGCTTAACCGTCTGACCGAATCCAAGGGTGATGACGGTAGCGTTCGCCAAGCTCAGCGCTTGCTGGAACTTGTGGACGGATTCACCAAGAACGATCTGGACGAACTGGATGACCAAGAGCGCAAGCTCAAGCTACATATCCAGGATGCCTTCAACAACCTACGCAAAGCCAAGACCCTAAACAAGGAGCTTAAGCGACTTCAGCAAGAGTATCAGGAGCTGGATCTCCAATGGAAAGCCCGCAGCGAGATCCAGGAAGATGCTCGCAGGCATCAGCTACTCAAGTCAGAGTCCCGTTACCTCGAAGGGCTGGTCGGCACTCCTGGCAAGCAGTTCTTGGATGTGGCCGCATTGGCCGAAACGATTGCCGCTTCTCATCTCGCCTTCACAGTGGAAGACTCCCCGCACGGAGCATGGTTTAGGCAGTTTGATGACAAGGTAAAGACAGCAAAGGACGAGCTGGCAAAGACCATCTGTGATGCCGTCGAGCAGTTCAACAGCATCATTGAAGTACTCAAGACCGATGATCCAGCATGGGCCAATATCCAAGGCGAATTGGAACAGGCGGATGTGAAGTTCAGGGAAGCCTGCGAATCGAAGGGCTTAACCACCGATGATGTAGGACGTCTGCAAGAGATCAGTCAGTCGCGCTCGAAAAAGCAAAAGGAGATAGACGAAACAGCCGCCGAAATTCAGCGGCTCAAGGACGCTGCCGGAGATCTGGAAGGGCTCATGCACCAGTTGCATCAGATATGGAAGGATCAGTATCAACGGCGCATCCAGGCTGCTGGGCGTGCCAATGACTTGGCCGTCCTCAATGAAGGGCGTCAGCGTTTTATCGAGGTATCCGCCAACTATCAGCAAGATCTCAAGAATTTCCGCGAGCTATGGCAAGGTTTTGCGCCGAGCGATGGACGCACCCGCTTAGGGAAAAATTGGGACGGTCAGGGCCAGAAACTGTATGACCTGTTTGTGGCGCATGATTCGCCGGACTCTCCATGGCAACTTCTGTATGAACGCCTGTCTGCGGAGGACGGTTCGGTCGGAAGCGATTTTGGCGAAACGTCCAAAGAACTCTATCAGCACATTCAATACAACCTGGAGGCATGGGAAAAACTCCGCTGCTCCCGGGTACAAGACACCGTGGATATGAAGCTCTTTCGGGCAGACGGTACCATCGCCGGGAGTATTGCCGAAGGTTCACTATCGGATGGGCAACGAAATACGGCAGCCCTCGCGCTCCTGTTGGCACAAGAAGGCGGACCACTCGTCATCGACCAGCCAGAGGATGAGCTGGATTCCAACTTTGTCTTCAAAGAGCTGATTCCAATGCTCCGCAAGGTCAAGTCCAAGCGACAGCTCATCATGGCTACGCACAACGCGAACTTACCAGTCAATGGGGATAGTGAGTTGGTGTATGCCTTCGAAGCACGAGCTGGCCGTGGTAAGATGCACGCTAATGGTGGGCTGGACCAAGCTGCCGTTACTAAGGCTGTGCTCGACATCATGGAAGGTACAGAAGAAGCATTCCGCCGCAGGCGAGAGAAATATAATTTTTGAGGCTCTATATGATTAAATCTGTAAACAACTATCCAGTTTCTCAGCTCTTCGATATAGAGGCAGGCGTGGTCTATGTCATTCCACGCTATCAGCGTGAATACACCTGGGGTAAGAACCAGTGGGAGAGCCTGTTTGACGATGTACTTGAAAACAACCCCGGGTATTTCCTGGGTTCTATCATTTGTATCAACCAGTCGACTGATGTCTTGTCTGTGCAACGACTCGAGCTAGTAGATGGTCAACAGCGGCTGACTACGCTGTCATTGCTGTTCGCAGCTATTTATCACGTCCTCAAAACCCATGAGAACAAGCTGGATGATGAACAACGCGTAGAGATGTTCAACCTGAAGCGCAAGCTGGTGCTGAAGAAAGGCGATGATCAGATCCGGGTAATTCCGCAAATACAGAACAACAACCAAAACGATTACAAGGCCATACTCGCCGAAACAGGTATCATTGGTGCCTATGATGTCCCCGCATATGCCGGAAACCGCAAAATCTTCCGTGCCTACCGCTATTTCCAGGGCCGTATCGAAGAGATGACAAATAGTCAAGACAACCGACTCGGAATCATCATGGAGTTCCTGTATACGATAAGCCATGCCTCCATGGTCAAGATTGAAGTGGCAAGCCACGCTGATGCTTACACTCTGTTTGAGTCGTTAAACAATCGGGGGATGCCACTCACGGCCATCGATTTGATCAAGAACAAGTTGATGGCACGGTTAGAATCCATCGAGCCGGGCAAGATCGATCACTACTTCGGGGACTGGAATCGACTCCTTGGTTATCTGGGTGACGATTACACAATCCAGGAACGCTTTTTCCGCCAGTATTACAATGCATTTAAGGATGATCTGAAATCGGTGTACCAGGTACCGGTGGCCACCCGCTCGAACCTGATCCAGATATATGAAAAGCTCATCAATCATGATGCCAAGGGATGTCTGCAAAAGATCAGTGCGGCAGCAAGACTTTATGCACTGTTTCTTTCCCGTAACCAGGATGATGCACTCAATGGTTTGGAAAAGCCGCTCAAGGATCTCGAACGAATTCAGGGCGCGCCATCATACCTAATGATGCTGTACCTTTTGGTTCGTAAGGAAGAGCTGCAGCTCGAGAATTCCCATCTCGCGGAAATTGTGTCGCTGCTGGTGCGCTTCTTTGTTCGTCGTAACCTTACGGATACTCCACCAACCCGGGATCTAACCCGTTTGTTCATGGCGATTATAGATAAGTTGTCAGGGTTATCCGGCGAGGCTGTTGTCAAGTCCATTCACGAACAGTTAATCGCAGCCTCAGCTTCCGATGAAATCTTCCAACGCAAACTTGAAGGTCAAATTTACGAGGAAAATTCCGGGGTCACAAGGTTTGTGCTCTGTGCGTTGGCTGAGCAAGCCATGACAAAGGAGACCTGGGTCGATCTCTGGCGAATTGAAAACAAAAAATTCGTGTGGACCATTGAGCACATTTTCCCACAAGGAGAAAACATACCTGTGTCTTGGGTGGCAATGATCGCCGCCGATGACGAGAACAAAGCAAAGGAAATTCAGCAGACCCATGTTCACAAATTAGGCAACTTAACCATCTCCGGATTCAACAGCGCTCTGGGTAATAAAAGCTTTGAGGAGAAGTGTGACCGCACCGATCCCCAGGGACGTTCAGTAGGCTACAAAAATGGTCTCAAGCTCAATGAAGATTTGGCAAATGCAGAGACTTGGAGCGTGGACCAGATTGATGCCCGCACCACTAAGCTGGTCACGCAGGCGATAGCATTGTTCAAACTTAATGGAGGTGACGCATGAGAGTGATAGAATACCTCCTTAAAGCTATACGCGATGCCGCCGTATTCAATTCTGACATCCAGGTGGCTCCAGCCTGCATCCTCTGGCCTGATCATGACCGTCAATGGGAAGAAATAATTCAGAGTTTACTAAATGAACTACCAGAACTCCTCATCCTCGGCGACTATAATCCCGAAATGCGCACAGGACCTGCCATATGGCTACGCTGCATTATTGCTGGAAAAAATAATGATTTGGAAATACCTAACAATAAGGTACCAATTATCTATTTGCCTGGCGTCAGCCGCCAAGACCTTCGAGTGGTAAAGAACTATCCAGATTACCTCAAACCACTGGCAGAACTCCAGTATCGAGGAGTAATTTGGTCACAGGTCAATGCCAAGGATTGGACCATCCTCGCGTATCTTAAGTCCGACCAAGGTGGTCTGGGGTTGGATGTGTCTCAGGACAAAGAAACAAAGAAAGCCATGCAACGGGCACTCAATTGCCTCCTCGATGAAGATGTAGAACTCCTCAAAGACAAGCGACTGGACAAGAACTATTTCAATACCTTGCTGACTGGTGGTGACCCTGTGCGAGATCTGCTACAATGGTTCAATCAAGGTGATGAGTTCCAGAATGGTCACGACGAGAACGAATGGAAGGCTTTCGTTGAAGTTTGTAAATCACAGTTCGCGTTCGACCCGCAAAACGACGGCTTGTTGGCAGGTGTAGCCAAACTAGCCGTCCATGAAGGCCCTTGGAATGCAGTGTGGGAGCGATTCTGCGAAGCACCGAAGCGATATCCAAACATCCCGGCACATATTCGAAAATGCAAGCGCCCGACCAGTCTATCATGGTATAATCCAGGTCAAAGTGACTATGACGGATGGCCACAGTGGAATGAAGAACAGGAGAACAACCTCCGCGAAAAGCTAGAGACTCTTGACAGCGTGCCACCCCATGGGGGGCGCGAAATAATCGCAAAACTTGAAAATGAACATGAGTCACGACGGAACTTGGTATGGGCAGAGTTGGGTGAAGCCTCTTTGGCACAAGCATTGGAACACCTTTCAGTTCTTTCTCAGAACACAACTAATGCTCTAGCTGCAGGCACTGCCGATGACTTAGCGGACGGATATCAAAATGCAGGATGGCAAGCGGATGATGCATTGATACGGGCACTTGCCTGCGTAGAAAAGCAAGATGATATCAAGGCTGTCACGACGCCTATCCGCCTCATCTACAAACCATGGGCCGAAGAATCAGCCAGATACTTGCAGAAAATTGTGGATGAATCTGGATATCCTGGCGGCACTGCATCCACTCATAAAGCCCCTCATTACAATGATGGGGAATGCATCTTATTCGTGGACGGGCTTCGTTTTGATACGGCGAAAAGGCTTGTCAAGATACTCAATGATTATGAATCTCAGATTGAAGAAACACTTGCATGGGCCGCACTTCCCAGCGTCACTGCAACCGGCAAACCCGCTGTGACGCCAATGCGTGATAAAATATACGGAAATGACACCAGTATAGATTTTGAACCCTGCATTGCTGAATCCGGTCAATCACTCAAAGGTGGCTACCACCTGAAAAAGTTGTTGAGAGATGCCGACTGGGAAATCCTCGACTCTTCATCGATAGGCAATGTGAATGGCAATGCTTGGTGCGAGTTTGGAAACATTGACCATGAAGGCCACGAACGAGGCTGGGAACTGGCAAAACGCCTTGATAACATCCTTGATGATATCCGGAAGCGGGTGATGCAACTTCTTGGAGCGGGTTGGAAAAGAGTTCATATCGTCACCGATCATGGTTGGCTTCTGCTACCGGGCAATCTCCCTAAAATAGAATTGCCCCGTGCACAGACCGAAACTAAATGGGGTCGCTGCGCCGCTATTAAACCAGGTGCATCGATAGATGAACGATTATATCCATGGTATTGGAATCCAGATCAGCATTTTGCACTAGCTGATGGTATCAGCTGTTTCAGAAATGGTTTGGAATATGACCATGGGGGTATAAGCCTTCAAGAGTGCCTGACTCTTGAACTCATGGTTTCATCCGTGGCACCACATGCTTCCAATATTACAACTGAAATAACAGATGTAGTCTGGAAAGGATTACGTTGTACTGTCGCTGTTGATGGCGAATTCAATGGTTTATCCTTAGACATTCGTACACAACCAGGAAATTCAGCATCCAGTGTGGTAATGAGCGTAAAACCATTGAAGGATGACGGAAAAGTCTCTGTAGTTATAGAAGATGAAGAAATGGAAGGAACTGATGCCATTATCGTCCTACTTGATTCAAACGGGGGGCTCTTGGCTCAGTACGATACAATTATTGGTGGAGGAATAGAATGATTGAATTAGATAATATAGATCAGCTGGCAGCCTCTTTTCTGGATGGATATCTGGTTCGCAAAGACCTTGTTCGGACCTTTAGTCTTCAATTCCCTGTACCGACATACGTCGTGGAATTTCTTCTGGGCCGCTACTGTGCAAGCATTGATCAGGAAGAAATTGATGAAGGTCTGGAAATCGTTCAGCGTCAACTACAATCTCGCACAGTCAAGGCTGGAGAAACAGAACTATTTAAATCAAGAGCAAGAGAGCAAGGTGAAGTTAAAATCATAGATCTCATCACTGCCCGATTGGATGCCAGAACCGATTCTTATATGGCAACATTGCCAAGTCTGCAGTTAACAGATGTACGAATACCTGATGAAATAGTAAATAAACACGAGCGGATGTTGACGGGGGGATTCTATGCTGAGATTATACTAACTTATGATGCAGCAATTGCCCAAGAAAATAAAGGGCGACCGTTTGGGATTGAAACTCTTCGAGAAATCCAACTATCTAAACATGACGTTCTAGATATACTAGCTGAAGCTAGAAAGAACTTTACGACAGAAGATTGGAAGTCGTTGTTACTGCGTAGTATAGGAATTGAACCAGCTTCTCTTTCTGAGCAGGCAAAAAATGCAATCCTCCTTCGAATAGTTCCATTCGTAGAACGAAATTATAATCTCGTCGAATTAGGGCCTCGTGGCACTGGAAAAAGTCATCTATTCCAACAAGTATCTCCCTACGCCCATCTTATCTCAGGCGGTAAAGCCACAGTGGCCAAGATGTTTGTGAATAACTCTAGCGGTCAACGAGGGCTGGTTTGCCAGTATGATGTAGTTTGTTTCGATGAGGTGTCAGGAATCTCCTTTGACCAAAAAGATGGCGTCAACATCATGAAAGGATACATGGAATCTGGTGAATTCAGTAGGGGAAAAGAAAGTATTCGTGCTGATGGTAGTCTGGTATTGGTAGGTAACTTTGAAGTGGATGTCGAACATCAACAACGTATCGGCCATCTTTTCGGCCCCCTACCCCCAGAAATAAGAAATGATACTGCATTTATGGATCGTATTCATGCTTATCTGCCTGGTTGGGATGTACCAAAGATCAATGATGAAGTGGTTACTGACCATTTTGGCATTGTTAGTGATTTCCTCTCCGAATGTTTAAGTCAACTTCGTAATCAAAGTAGAATTTCAGTACTACAAAATCGTGTATTCTTTGGTGGAGCACTCAGTGGCAGAGATACCAATGCAGTCAACAAAACTGTTAGTGGCCTTTTAAAACTTCTTTATCCGGCAAACAATGATGACATACCTGACGAAGAACTTGAATGGGCTGTCAGGATTGCTATGGATGCAAGACGTAGGGTCAAAGAACAACAAAAAAGGATTGGTGCGGCAGAATTCAGAAACACTCATTTTAGCTATGTCATCGGAACCGATGGTATCGAGAAGTTCGTCTCAACTCCAGAATTGCATAGCGAAAATAGTATAGGTGATGATCCTTTGGAACCAGGACAGGTTTGGACCATCAGTCCTGGAGGAATGGACGACCATCCTGGGTTGTACCGTATCGAAGTCAACGAAGGTCCAGGGTCTGGCGTAAAAATTCTAAACAAACCATCTCCACCAGCATTCCGTGAGAGCATTAATTATGCTGAACAAAATTTGTATGCGCGTTCCATGCAACTGGTAGGTGACAAAGACCCAAGACATCACGAATTTAGTGTCCAGTTGAGAGCTTTTGATGCCTCTAAATCTGGAGCAAAACTAGGTATGGCAGCTTTGATTGCTTTTTGCACTTCTTTATTAAAACGGAATGTTCGTGGCGGCTTGATCATTGTTGGAGAAATCGCTTTAGGTGGCTCCATTGAACCCGTTTATAATCCAGTGACAATTGCTGAGATATCTGTTGAAAAAGGTGCAACTGCCTTGCTGATGCCTGTATCCTGCCGTCGTCAACTTTTCGATTTATCCGATGAAATGGCGACCAAGATAGATATCCAGTTTTATTCGGATGCACGAGATGCTTTGGTGAAAGCTATGATGGAATGATTTAGAGGTTGGGAGCTAAACTTACAAATTGAAAATTTCCATTTACAGGAACAGGGTAAACAACATGAGTTCAAAAAAGATCTACATAACCATGCTCGGTCGTTCCATCTGGGCAGTCCTGAACACCTATTACGCCGTGCTCAAGGGAAAACAGTATTATCCGGATGACATTATCCTGATAGCAGAACCCATCTTGGACCCTGAACATACCAAGAACCTGAAGCTCACAAAAAAAGGCCTCGCACTGACCTCAAACCACTTCGGGATAACTCCAGCCATCCACCACCAGATCATTTCGGAAGTCGAATGCGAGGTGGGATCTGATGATGATTTTATCAAAGCCGTGCAATGCGTTTCCAGTCTCATCAAAAAGCGGAAAAAAGCAGGCGACACAGTGGCGCTGGACATCACACCAGGGAAAAAGACCCTCGTAACAGGTGCACTGCTGCCCATCACTCTCTCGGATATGGACCATGTATTCTATCTATCCGTCAAGGACATTACAGCAGCACCTTTTATGATGATACCATTCCAGATACAACATATCAAATATTTTACTAAACTCCCAAATGACCGATAGGTCTCTAAGCTTGCCGTAATTCGTATAACTCATAAATATCACTCCTCATTTAAAATTCTTATGTATTCGTCCACCAGAGACTTCCCCATTCCTAATATCTGGGCAATCTCCTCACTTTTCATAGTCCTGTTCAACTTTTCAACCTTCTTATATGCCTTAATATACCTGTCACATGCTTCTACCGTATGATTCGTCATCCTGGCAATTTCTGGCGTCTGATATCCTTTCTTATATAACTCCAGAATAATTTTCTTGTGAGTCATCGCCCTTCCGATATCATGAATAATTCCACGTGTGGGCACCACCTCACCAGTTCGTTCCATATACTCCTTCAATTGCTTACTCACCATGCCAGTAGAAACATGCAGTAAAAACGCAACATCACTATGAGTAAGCAATGCCCCTTGACCATAAGCCTCCTTAAACAGCCTCACAATCTTCTTTTCTCGAATCTCCCTATCAGAATAACCAGCATTCTTCATTTCCAGATCATCTTTGGAGATTAAAGTTAAAACAATAGGAGTAAGTGACGTATTCTTGCTATTTTTACCGTAATTCGGTTTCTCTGAAGCCTTTACCCCAAACCACAAAATCTGTCCTACATCCAGTTTCCAAGGATCCTTATAGCAGCTATTCACCAGATCAACCACATCAGTAGCAAACATTTCCTGTATTTTTTCGCCTGCAATAAACTGGTAATCTTTCTGGATCAGATCAAGGACTGAACCTTTCAGGGAACTGGTCACCTTTGTCTCAATCATAGTAGGAACTTTCATGTACTCCACCTCCCTGAACCGCTTTTGGGAGATGTTTCCTTGTTTATTTGTGGAATTGTTTTTTTTCGGAATATGACATGAAGTTGATTTAACCGCTCCTGATAATCTTCTGTTGAGTAAGTCTTGATCAGGTCAATATATTCCCGGATTGTTTTGTCTGAAAGTCCTGTTATGATCCTGAGTTCAGTATCGTTGAAACCTTCATCTGTCAAAACCAGTATCCTGGCAAAGTCCTTGATATATCGCATGACGGCTTCGCCGCTATGTTTTGTTTTCCTCTCGATGTCAGTATACTCATCTCCTTTGAGATAGAGCTCAAGTATCCGTTTTTTATGACTGACTCCGGGACCGATATCTTTCCATTTTCCCCTGGTTGGTATCAATTTACCTTTCTTTTCCAGTTCTGCTATGTGTCTTGCAATGGTTTTTGTGCTCTCTCCCATGAGGATGGCTATATCAGCTTGTGTGAGTAGAGTGTCTTGATTATGTGCTTCGTTACTGATGCGTATGATTCGTTTATCCAGCAGGTCTTGCTGGTTTTGGATTATGCAGTCATCGGGTTCGTAGAGGCTTAGTCTAACTGGAATTAATTGCATTTCTTCTACTGGTACACCTGGAGGTACTTCTTTTGAGATTGCATGGAAGATTATCTGGCCTTCTTTACGCTGATTGCTAAAATAGAGATCAAGATACGAAATGAAGAGGTCAGATAGTGATCTGCATACTGCACGGGGAAATGAGTAGTCCCGACGTAGCTCGTTGTAAAGCTGTGTTTGTATTTGACGATTGAAGGTTGATAGATATTCTTTGGAGATTTCTAGTAACATTAGTGCCACCAGTGCTGGTTTGGTGACAAGGTAGGTTAACCTATAGGTCAAATGGGAGTATTTAAAGAATAGGCAGTGCGGGCTATGAATGCAACAAAACAATGAGATCATCATAGCAATGAATTGCAGATACTGCTAAACCTCATAGCCAAAGTTAGCATTGTTATCGATTATCCGCTGTACGACCTTAAGATGGTAAAAGCCAGACCATCAGGGAATGGCTACTACATCAATGTGCAATCCGATGTACAGTTAATGAAGGAATTATATGAATACGGTACCCATACAGACGAGCTTCCCTCATTTGATGACATCAAGTACTGTATGCTCCTTAGCGGCATAATTCAGTATGACAACATGGCTGAATTCCAGGAAAAAATCAGTGCACTTAACAAGTTAGACCGGACCATCTACTTTTTTATGGACCTAATATGCTCTTGAGGTGTAAACGATGTTAATTAATCATTATTTTGCGACATCAATACTTATATACACTAATACCATATTGTGGTAAAAATTGACATTGTGGCTTAAACTTAAATAGTAAATAGAGAAATAAATGTTGCTATACTTTGCGGAGTAAAAATGAATACATAAGGTGATGAAAACGTAGGAATCGTATGGCATTCGTGACCTATTTACTATGAAACACACGACTGTTTTTCAGTTTATGTTAAAAATAGAAAGAACTGAACAAAAATTAAAGGAAATGATATAAATGTCAAAACAGATTCGAATAGAGGATGATATTCATGCCTGGCTCCTTGATCATAAGGATTCACAACGGCGGAACGTTTCTGAAGTAATCAGGGGACTAATCGAGTTTAAGGAACAATTCCAAAGTAATTGATCTTGCAGCGAGCGATCTGAATTAATAGGTTTTTTCCACTTTTTTATGGATTAGATTGAAGTTCTAAAATTTAAAAATCGTAACATTGTATAAAATACTGGACCCACGCGTAATTTAATCAATCTGTTCTCTTGCCAGTGAATCTATTGGCTAAACAATTACAAGAAATACAGTCCGATTGTGGAGGGTGAGGAGATATACACTCCACTTTTTTTATGTTGATAATTGCATGTTCTTTGTTTGCAGTACCAATAATGAACATTTCTCTTTTCATGACAGTTCTTGAGTCTTTGTAGTATTGGCATATCCAAGTCATATCCTCTCTGTAGCTCTATATATAATCCCATCTATGAAAACAGGTAAATCGTCCTTTTCCTGGGAACAGATTTTCATGGGCAGATCAGCGAACTTCACATAAAGTCGTAATACTTACTGGCTATGCTGGGACTTCGGTACATTTATATACAAATACCACCAAGTGGTATTTGTGGTAAATTACCACAAGATGCCGGGTATAATACCCTCCTGTGTGGTTCTATGAGTATAAGCGGAACACTGTCAATGGAACGGTTCTGACCACACACAAATCAAAAAAAATGAACGGTTGGATTGGTGTGTTGCTCGGAGGGAGATTTTGCGCAGTCTCCCTCCACCTACAACAATATAGTTTGAACTAAATGAAATATAAATATATCGGAGGCCTTAATTCATGGTCACAACTCCTACCTGCAGTTCCAGATGCGATCCCTCCATGAGATCAATTACATGCTATCGATATTACCAATTGACCAGTTTTTCTATCTAATATAGCACAGCCTTGATCATGCCAGCGTCAGTGTGATCTATCCAGTTCCATAGTTATTTCCATAACTGCTACATGAACGTGTAAGAATCGGTTAGATGTTGTTATTGTCATGCATCCTCTATATCACTTGTGACCAAAGATCTGTCCGTTCATAGTTGCTACTATTCAGCATCTTCATGTGGTTAACATCAACTGAGAAGCCTTTATGGAGCAAGTAGGATACGAATTGCAGGACCATCCCATAATGGTCGATGTTCTGGTTAACGATTATACCGTTTTTCACAATTGAAGATTTGGCCCTATAAGGATCAAAGTGGGTCTTCATACCGAAATTAATCTTCAAAATCCATTTCTTAAAACCACCATCAGTGGATACGATTCGGCTTTTATCGCGAAATACCTTCTCTCGTAACTGATAGTAGGCACAAGCTGGCTGCAATAATAGCCAGATTGAGAACGCAACAACAGAAGAGACGGTATGCATTGCTGGCAAAACGGCAGGCAAACTTGAAAAATCAGCCAGGTCTCTTGAAGTAACTGCTGTAGTCACAGCAGCAGCGGTTCTGCTGGGTAATAGGTGGCAGCATGCCAAATCCAGGCTCTCAGAGATCAGGCAGCTTGTGGATACAGTGGATGATGCGCTGTACGATGACAGGGTCCGTGAGGAAGAGTTACGGGAGATTTTCCAGAGATTGATACAATTTATTGAGTCCTAATGTTATTGCTGCACAAAAATATCGGTCAAACCTGACCATGCTCATTGAAAATCCCACCAGGGACCAGCTGCAGGACATTGCAGATACGCTCCAGTGCCCAGTGGCTGTGGTGAAAGAAATGGATAAAGAGCTGGAGATGTATGAGCGGTTCCACCACAAGAATCCGGATGCAGTGCTCAAGGCCTCCCATCCGGAGATCCCGAAATCACTGGTGGCACTGGGCAGGCTGGAATCCGTGATCTACAGAAAGCACGGTCAGGCCTACATCCACGACCTGAAGCAGGGCACCCTGGCAGAAGAATCTTTTTCTTGGAATTTTTCATGGTATATGTATCACGCCTGCTTTTATTCCCACTGAGAATCTTCTTGATTTTCTTTCCCTTTTTAACAACGGGGACTATGTGTGGAATATTATGGTTTCGTAAAAACTCAAACACTGGAATTGAATAAAACTCCCTGTCCAAACAGAGAACCTTTATTCCAAATTTTAATCTCTTTATTAAATCTATAAAATAGGCAAAATATTCAACCTTTGATTTTCCCTTCTCTACTTGAAGAACAGATATTGTAAACCTTTCTTTTTTGTTAATGATATAGAGTGATATGTATGAGTAAAAAGAGTTCGTTGACTTTTTAGATTGTCCTCTGATTACATATTTCTCATTTGATATGTCTATTTTTCCATAATACGGATCGTTAGTATAATCAATAGCAAATTCATATTCTTTATCAGTTTTGAGACTTTCAAAAGGCCGTTGCATAAGTATTTTTTCATTTGATTCGATTAATTCACTCATATTTAGCTTTTTAAGATGATATCTGATTGATGTTTCACAAGGAATTTTTTCGTATCTTTTAGTGATAGAATGGATAGAATTCTTATCAACAGCCATACTTATTGTAGTATGAAAAATATCTTTGCTGGTAAGCGAACCGTTAATTGGTAGATCTATATGATCAGTCAAAGGTTTCAGAACAGTATCGATACATTCTTTTGATCTTAATTCATATATTGGAATACAGGCGAAGCCATTTGATTTAGGAGCCATATGGCGGCGCCTGCAACCTTTATAAAGGTATCAGTAGCCGCAGGGTAAGTAAGACTGATACGAAAATTAGCTAAGTACTGAAAGTAGAAATGCGGTTTTTAAAGTTAGTTTGATTTCTTCAAGTGAAAAGGATTGAAGAGATGGAAAAGTAAAAGTACCAATATGAACATCACAGATATAACGTGGTATGTTTGTATAAATCCACATTGTTGGGAGCTCTTATAAAGGATTTCTAAGTGTTCCCTTTTTCATATATATGGTAAAGGTTTGATTGTAATGCCGTTTAAAAAATTATTAGAAAGCTGCGGAATTCTCTTAGACGAGATGCACATTGATAATTTGAGAAATTTGGGCTTGGATCGAACTTTGGAATCATACTTTTTGGTGGGTCCGTATCCTCCGCTAATGCAAATGGATGAATATCGTTGGGATGAACTTTCGCTTGAAATAAAGGGAAATAAAAAAAATGAATTTGTTGATTTGTATATACATTTCCCTTTCTGCAGAGTTGAGGGGAAATATGAATGTCCGTATTGTCCTTTCTACAAAGAAAAGTACAAACCAAGAGCGGAGCACGAGGTTGTAGGAAATTGGATTAAAGAAATAGAACTCTATAAAAAAGTAATCGGGGAATTCAAGGTAAGCACAATATATTTTGGAGGCGGTTCTGTTTCGCTTATAACCCCTAAAAATTTGAAAACCTTTGTGGATTACTTGCTTCAAAATGTAGTAAGTGAAAAAATTTCGGAGGTAAAATTTGAAATTCATGCGGATTCGTCAAAGGAACCCAAAAAACTCCATGAAATTCTTGATATTTTGAAAGTATTTAAAAACCTAAAATTAATAATAGATATACAATCTTTAAACCCTCAAACTTTAAACTATGCAAGTTGGGGAAGGGTTTCTAGTGAGGTTTATTTTCAGACATTGGATATAGTGATTAAAAAAGGTTTTAAACATATTTGTACAGGTCTTATTGTGGGACTTCCATTCGAAACACCAGAATCTTTTTTAGAGGGGGTTTCTAAATTAATAACGATTCCTGAAATAGAAATGCTTAATATCTACCCCTTGATGTTTAAGGAATGTGATCATGTTTTCGGATGTTTAAAGCATTCGCCAGAGATAATGTTTGATGTTAAAACCAGAGACGTGGTTTATTTGGCTGCAAGGAAGCTTTTACGTTCTTTCGATTTTTCTGAATCACCAATCTACTTCTACAGTCGTGGAAATACCGAGCCAATTCATCAACGCAAAAAGCTTGAGAGTGAAAGCAGCCTGATTGCGATTGGCCCATCAGCATTTGGGTATATAAATAGTCCAGATTTAAATGTAGCATACTATAACCACCCCTCTGTTATTAAATATAGCAACCAGCTTAATCAAAAAAGGTTACCCTTCTGGAAAACATATGCCTTGAACGAAGATTCTAAACATATCCGTCAAATAATAAAAGGTAAATTAAATATGCTAAAAGAATTTAACACAAATATGCTTAGTGGAAGTCTTAAGGAAAAATTGGAAGTTACTCTTAACATTTTTCAGTTACATGGCCTCCTTGAAAAAAAATCTGGTGAGTGGGTGCTGACTGAAAAGGGAACTTTGCGTGTAGAAGAGATGTCATACTATTTGGCAGAGATAGATTTAGGCCCAAAACTAAAAGCTGATATAAGTGAGACATTAGAATCTCAATACCATTGTTTTCCAAATAGAACTGAAGAGCAAGTGTTAAAGTGGAAATTTGAGTATCAAAACTACGCCCCCTTACCGAAAGGGGGAAGCTTAAGCTATGTGAAGGAGACTTAGGAGTTTTTGTGGGGACTTTTATATAGTAAGGAAAGGAGGTAATTTTTATGGTGCAATATGACTGGTATGAGTATGGATGGTCGTTGGATATGAAAAATCAAGCGTGGGCTGAGGACACCGAAAATGAAGTGAATTTTATAATCAAAGCATTAAAACTAACTGGCACCGAAAGAATCCTTGATTTGGCCTGTGGATGGGGACGACATTCGCTTGCGTTTGCGCGTCGAGGTTTTTCGGTTGTGGGTGTAGATAATACAAAAGCATATATCGACGATGCCATCCACTCTGCTGAGAAGGAAGCCTTGAACGCTACTTTCATACAAGGGAATGTTCGTGATATAGAATATTCGGAAGAATTTAATGTTGTCCTAGGTTTGGGTGGCGGTGCGATCGGCTTTTTAGAAAACGATGCAGAAAATCTTAAAATTTTTGATAATGCCATAAGAGCCTTGAAACCGGGCGGCAAGCATTTTATCGATATTTTTAATGCTGACCATGCAGAACGCTATTTCCCTAAAAAACAATGGCAAGCAGGTAACACTGCATTATCTTTACAACAGTATGAATGGGATCCTGATACACACTGTATGAAATATGGCAGATGGAATGTTCTATATGGCAATGTTATGGAACGGCCGAATGTTAACATGGATGAAAATCTTACACGATTATATTCATTAGCCGAATTAGAAAAGATTTATCAGCAACGAGGAATGGAAGTAATAGCATCATATTCAGATTTTTATGGCAAAGAAGCAACAGACAAAGGATTGCATTTGCTAGTCTGTTCACAAAAATGAGAAAGGTTGAGTCTTAATATGAAAAGATATATTTTTCGTCATGAACGATTTGGAACAATATGTTATGACAATGTAAATCATCATTTGTTTCTAAATAAGAATCTTAATGAATTTCCATCGGAGGATATTCGAATAATTAATAATTCTTTTTTTACCGAAACGGCATTAACGTTTCCAATTACTATATTCTTACTAACCACTCAAAAATGTAATCTCCGTTGTCTGCATTGTTTAAATCATTCTTCTAAAGAAAATTCAATGATACCTATTATTGAATTAGATACGGAATACATTATGTCAGCAATTGATGAGATATTTGACCATGGCGGATTTGTAATTAAAATAACTGGCGGTGAGCCTTTTTTAAGGCCAGATATATTTGATATTCTTCATTATATTGATTCGAAGCCTATAAATACAATTATTTTTTCAAATGGATTATTAATTGATGATAATGTAGTAAACAAACTGAAGCAATTAAAGCATTCAAGAGTTCGCATAAGTATTGATGGTGTTGAAAATACCAATGATAAAATACGCGGAAAAGGTTCTTTTAATGCTGCCTACAATGCTTTGAAAAAGTTACTTCTTTGTGGGGTAAATTGTGAAATTAGTTACACGGTTACTTCTATAAATTATTTAGAAATTGAGGCGCTATCTAGTATTCTTAAAAATGATAAATTGGATTGTAAGATTTATTTAAATTTAATTAAAATAGTCGGAAACACCCTCAATCATAACGACTTAATAATTCCAAAAGAAATGACAGAACATGTTTTTAATGAAGTAAAAAGGCAAATAAACAATGATATACAAATATCATATAATCCATTTACAGACCTTTATTTAAAAGTATTTGGTGATTTTTATGGATGCCCAGCAGGTAGAATGAGTCTCTCAATTGGTAGCAATGGTGATGTGTTTGCATGTGGTCTTTTTTCCGGTGACAGACGTTTATTGTGCGGTAATATAATGGAAACTAATCTACGCACATTATGGAAAAGCGATCCAATGAATTTTATTAGAAGCTTGCCTGAAAGAAAAGAATGTGCTCAATGTTGTGTGTATGGCAATAATTGTACTGGAGGATGTCGTGGAAATGCTCTTAATAAATTTGGTGATTTGTGTGGAGAAGACATAAATTGTGATATTTATAACCTAAATTCCGTAAATTTTGGTGTGGACAAAAGGTTATTTGCTTTTGATTGTCTCTAAGCTAAGAGCGGCAGGAATTGAAGTGTTATGCAGAGATTGTTGAATACGCGAACCGAGAGAAGAAATAGGAAAGAAGTCTTTATGCAACAGTCAAAAGATTTCATATTTTGTCACCCCCCCGCAATGCTTAACGGCCAGAAAACAATTTTAGATGCGGATGTTGCATACGGCCATCAATTTGTATGCATACCAGTTGGTATTTTTAGTATGGCCGACAGTCTAGAAAAATCAGGATTTAGTGTTGGTATATTAAATTTAGGTGAAAGATTGTGTGATAAAAAAGATAATGAAGAATTAAAGGACATAATTAAATATTACCTAGAAAAATATAGGCCAAGAATAGTAGGAATTGATTTGCATTGGTGGGTGCATTCAGCAGGAGCGATGGAAACAGCCAGATTGTTAAAAGAAGTTGATCCAAACATAATAACGCTACTGGGAGGAATGACATCCTCTTATTATGCTGAAGAAATAATAAGAGATTTCATTTGTATAGATTACATATTAACTGGTGAGTGTGACGAATCAATTATATCTTTTACTAAATATATCTATAATAATGAAATGGATTTAAATGATATTTCTGGTCTCGTATATCGTGATAATGGGAGAATAAAAAGGAATATAACGGTTTCTCCTCATAATTTAAATAAATTGGATATCACTAGATATGATCTCTTACTTGAAAATGCAATTGTAAATGCAGATCGTGCTATAATCCCAATTTCTCGAGGTTGCGTACATCATTGTGCTTATTGTGGTGCATCTAATAAATCATTTTTCGAAATAATGGGTAGAGAAGATACGTTTTTTTTGAAACCAGAAGTAATTGTTGATTTAATTATGAAAAATAAAGTTAAGAACAGAAAATATATTTATTTATATGGAGATATTCAAGACGGTGGTTTGTCATTTACAAATGAATTTTTTAAATTGTTACAAGAAAAGGATATTGAAGATATTCATTTAGTTATTGAATTTTTTAGTCCACCAGATGAAAATATAATAAAAAAATGGTTAGAAGTAATTTCAAGTAAAAAAATTACATTGGAAGCTACAATAAGTCCTGATTCGGGTAATTATTCCGTAAGAAAAAAATTAGGAAGAAATTATACAAATGATGAAATTCTAAATGCCATAAAATACTTGTATGGAAAAAATATACCTTTAAGTGTTTATTTTATGCTAGGTAGTCCTGAAGAATCGGATGAAACAATAAATGAAACCTTAAAACTGATTGATGATGTATTGTCTTTATATTCGGAGCATTTTAAATACGAAAGTGTAAGACATGAGATTATTGGATATGAGTTCATGCAGATTCCTGATTTAGGGTCAGAAATATATAATTACCCAGAGAAATATAATATTAAAATTATCTTTAATTCGTTTATAAGTTTAGTAGAAAACATTAATAATTCAACTCATTGGAGCCAATTAATAGGATTTACAACAAAGTATTTTAATCAAGTTGAATTTGTAAGACAATACTATAAAATTAAATATTCTATACAGGAAATGTATTATAAACATGAAATAATTGATAAAAAAAAATATGATAATAAAATTAATAAATTAAATGATGATAGATTGATTTATGAAAAAACATTAAGAAATGGTTGAATAAAAAACTAATTATTTGTAACAAGATCATATTCACAAAATATTTACTTTAGGTTCTGAACATTCTTTATTGTAAGAGTTCGGAACATTCCCTGTTGGTGTAATTTCATGATTGCAGGGAGTTCTTTTTTTTAAAACCCCTTCGGTTTCCATTGTTGGATGAGCATTGGATTGGATCTCGGGTTTAGGCTTGAGATTAAAAAGCTGGGGGTCAAAAAGTGATACCCATTCTTTGAATCCATAAATCGGCAAACGACCAATTATGATATTTCTCAACCAATTATGATATTTCTCAAAAGCATGCCAATGGATGTATATGGCATAATATGGTTGCTTGGATCCGCATGCGGCATTGCACATTTTAAAATTTCATTGAGGCTTAACCTATCGATGAAGTGATTTATGATTGGTAATGCGTCTATTGTTTCCG
>Ga0255422_1023_pt1 | contig 31268 bp, 32 predicted proteins | sample ANMaggSeSYBR02D3_FD_182631 | JGI IMG/M metagenome (GOLD analysis project Ga0255422, IMG submission 182631) | Sediment cell enrichment communities from methane seep in Santa Monica Basin, California, United Staets - ANME aggregate JGI... | ecosystem: Environmental > Aquatic > Marine > Cold seeps >... | reverse complement strand
ATCTAAAGTTGAACAAATATTAAAACTTATGTATTCTGTGATGCGACATCGCAGTTCGAATGACAGTGGTTCAAATGTGGATACTGAAATCGGTTACAATCACCAGCAGCTAAGCATTATTGACCTTGAGTGCGGGCACAAGCCAATGTACAACGAAGATGGATATTTACAGATTGTTTGCCGCGGCGATGCTACCATTTGGGACTGCGCTATGATCTGGAATCGAAAGTAATATCTTTTGCACAGTATCTAATCTAGAAGTTATCACGTATCATTATGAGGAATACGGTGTTAATCTTTTTGAGCAACTTCACAGCATGTTCGTGTTCACGTGAAGTGATTAAAAAAGCAGGTTTCTTTATAGATTCAGTGCCATATTGACGTAAATCTTTACTGAAAAATAAGCGGTGAATAACAAACATAAATAGAGATGAAATGGAGATACTCATGAAAATATGTATGTTAACCACAGTTCATCAACCATTTGACACAAGGATATTCCATAAAGAATCAAAATCTCTTCAAAAAGCAGGACATGCAGTAACGTTGATCGCACCATCAAATACTGCAAGTAAGAACAATGTGGATGGAATACATGTAATTACTGTTAAAAAACCAGATTCGAAAATACTGCATCCAATTACTATGCTGCGGGTTTTTATTGCAGGGTTTTGCCAGGATTGTGATGTTTATCACTGTCATGAACCTGGATCGTTGTTTGTTTGTTCGTTGCTTAAATTGTTAAAAATGAAAAAATTAGTATATGACGTACATGAACATTATCCTGACCTGATCGCAGAGAATTCATTCTTTCCAAAATTTGCGTATAAAACAATTTCCAACATTGTAAATTTATGTGAAAAATTACTATCTTCATATTCAGATTACATTATCACTGTAGATAAAGTTCTAGCATCAAAATTTAAGGATATTAATGGCAAGATATGTGAAATAAACAATTATCCAAAACTTGATATTTTCACAAATACTAAAACAGATGAATCGAATCTGGATGGTAGTATAATCTATGTAGGTGGACTCACAAAAATAAGGGGCACATTAGAGACAATATTAGCATTTAAAGAAGTATTAAATAAGATTCCAGATTCAAAACTTATATTTTTAGGCGGTTTTATTAGTTTAGATTATGAAAAAATGATATTTGATTACTGCCATGAACATAACTTGGAGAATAATATTATTTTTGTGGGGCAAGTAGCACACGATAAAGTTATTGATTATATAAAAAAAGCATCAGTGTCTGTGGCATTATTGCAGCCAAACCCGAGATATGAATTGGCAATCCCTGTAAAACTTTTTGAATACATAGGTTCGAGTAAGCCCGTAGTAATAAGTAATTTCGAATTCAATACGAAGTTGATAAACGAATTGAAATGTGGATTTGCTGTTGATCCTACTAATATTCAAGCAATATCAGATGCAATACTCTGGCTCCTGGAACATCCGGAAGAAGCAAAACAGATGGGTGAGAACGGCCGCCGGGCAGTCGAAGAAACATACAACTGGGAGAATATGGAAAAACGTTTATTCAAAGTTTATGAGGAACTATCATGAAGATCATGTCAATCTTAGGATCCGGGCACATAGAGACATGCACTATGATTGGTGGAGGAAAGATGGCATATATCGGCACGAATTCAACACTCACAGACTCCGGCGGCATCCAGAAGGAAGCCTATATGCTGGGCGTGCCGTGTGTGACCATGCGGGAGAACACCGAATGGGTGGAGACTGTGGAGGATGGCTGGAATGTGCTCGCGGGGGCAGATTATGAAGAGATTGTGGATGCAATTGCGGGATTTGAGGGCGCAGGGGAGAGGAATAATGTATTTGGGAGAGGGGATGCGAGTGAAAAGATACTGGAAATAATATAGTAATTCTTGTTAATATAGAGTCATGTTTATGTACAATAGTATAATTATGATAGGCTATGGGCAGTGATGCTATAAATCCAAATCTTGTTGCAACAAAGATCAGTGAGATTCAGCAGTCATTGGAAAGATTGGACAGTATCACCTCAAAAGGCAGGGATGTTTTTTTAACTGATCCGGACCTGATAGACTCTGCCAAATACAGGTTGATCACAGCGATCGAAGCAGCCATATCGATCTGTAACCATATCATTGCCAGGAAATTTAAACGAGTGCCAGAAAGCTATTCGGATTGTTTTACAATCCTGCATGAATGCGGTGTGATATCGGTAGAACTCGCTGAAAGGTTGGGGAATATGGCAAGATTTCGTAACATGCTTGTGCATATCTACTGGGAGATCGATGATGAAAAAATATTTGATATACTGACTTCTGATCTTGTTGATTTTGAGAATTATATTAAGGAAATAGTGCGCTTTCTGGAATAGATATGATAGGACAAAGATTTAAACCAGGTAATAGGGAGAAAAACAGGATACGCGGGGTACTAAAAGAGGTAATTGCTTCCATCATGGAAGTGGAATTTGCCTATGTCTATGGAAGTTTTCCGGAAGATAGGGGATTCCATGATATTGATGTGGCTGTATATCTTATCAAGACAGAACATGTGGACCCACTCGAATGCGAGCTGTCCATTGCCTCAATGCTGGAGCGGAGGATTAGGTTACCGGTGGATGTCAGGGTGCTGAACTATGCTCCCAATTCTTTTTGCTATGAAGTTACACGGGGGGAGGTCATATTCAGCCGTAATGAGGAAGTACGGTTTTGTTTTGTTGAGATGACGTGGAACGAGTATCTGGATTATAAGCCTGTGATGGAGAATATTCTGCATGAACTTGCAGCGTGATAAGGGAGGTTGTACTCTGTTGAATCTGATTTTGACACGATATGAAGAATCACATAGATTCCGCGGCATCCAGAAGGAAGCTTATATGTTGGGCGTGCCGTGTGTGACTATGCGGGAGAACACCGAATGGGCGAAGACTGTAGAGGATGGATGGAATGTGCTGGTGGGGGCGGATTATGGGAAGATTAGAAAGTGCTGATAAGAGAACTGAAGTATTTGGGAGAAGGTGAGTGAAAATGGAAGATGAACGGTGGAAGAGAAATACAATTGGGAACGGATGGAAGAGCGGTTGCTTGAGTTGTGTGAGGAATTGAAATGATGACCGTAACAGTTGTTGTTGCGAGATTGGCACCAGATAGCCATACAAATTCTCAGGATAGGGGGTAGCAAATGCGGTCCGGGCAGAAGAGGGGGATGGTAGAAACCGATATAAAAGTTGCATTTGTATATTATTCATTCTCATCGTTCGTTAAAAACGATTATGAGATATTATCAAAACACTTTGACGTTATTAAAGTTAATTATAGGCAGATTTGGGATATTTATAGGATAATGATGGCAGTTATGAAATCCGATGTCTCTTTTACATGGTTTGCTGGTGGGCATGCATTCATAGCGGTGCTATTCTCTAAAATTTTTAGAAAGAAGTCTATTGTGATTGTTGGAGGAAACGATGTGGCAGCAGTGCCAGAAATAAACTATGGGCAATTTACTTTAGGTTGGCACAAAAAAATGTATACAAAATTTGCGTTAAAATGCGCTAATGTGGTTTTGGTTGTTGACCCGTCTTTGAAAGAAGATGCCGTAAAAAACGCAAAAGTAAGCGGAGAAAATATTGAGTATCTTCCAACAGGTTACGATTCAAATTATTGGAAAAGGAAAGTTGAGAAAGAGAATGTTGTTTTAACGGTTGGTAGTGTGAATAAATCAGTTGTAAAAAGAAAGGGGTTTGAAACATTTGTCAAAGCAGCCAAGTATTTCCCGGAAATTAGATTCATACTGGTTGGGAGACATATAGATGACTCGGTCGATCACTTAAAATCCATTGCAAAACCAAATGTGGAGTTTACAGGTTTCGTATCTGACGAAGATCTGCTTAACTGGTATCAAAAAGCAAAAGTCTACTGTCAACTATCGAGATATGAGGGGCTTCCAAATGCTTTGTCTGAAGCGATGTTGTGTGAATGCATGCCTGTTGGAACTGAATATTGTGGCATTCCAAATGCAATCGGAGATACTGGATTTTATGTCCCTTATGGCAATACAGAAGCAACTGTGGAAGCGATAAATAAAGCTTTAAATTCAAACAAAGGAAAAGATGCAAGGGAGAGAGTTAAAAATATGTTTCCAGTAGAGAACAGAGCTGGAAAGTTAATAGAGTTGGTCAATGAGTTGAACCATAATAAAGGTAGAACGTAAAACTGGAAGACGTGCCATGAACTTTAAAAATAATAATAGGATTGTAAGAGCGGCATTATTCTTTTCTATTGCATCTGTTTATTCGATATTTGCCAGAGAAAAACGTAACAGGAAAATAATTGCCTGCGCACCTTCTTTTTTAAATGGCAACGTAAAGGCAATATACGATTTCATGATAAAAGACCAACGCTTCAATGATTGCGATATTTATTGGATTGCACATAATAAATATGAGTTAAAAAAACTTGAGAAAAATGGGATAAAAACCTTTTTAGATCGGGACATTTTAGGAATACCATGGTTTTTTAAAACCGGCGTATGGATAACAGATCATGGTGCAGCCGATAATCCTCTATATTGGTTATACACATGGAAAATATTGTCTATTAACAAAGTGAAAGGCGATTCGGCCTGGATTGACACTTGGCACGGAATTCCTTTTAAAGGGTTTGATAGAACATATGGCGATTCATTCGTCAATTATAATGTTCTTACTGTGTCATCTGAGTATTTCAAAGAAATTTATATGAATAAGTATGGATGCAAAGAGGAGCAATTGTCAATTACAGGATACCCCCGAAATGATATTCTTCTCAATACATCATATAAAGAAAAAAGCCATATCAAGTCTATTTTTGAATTAGATAATTATTCAAAAGTTATTACTTATGCCCCCACGTGGGAGCAAAATTACGATCAAAATGTGCTAAAACCTTTATTTCCATGGGATGGGGATGAAACAACGCTAAACGAATTTGAAAGAATCGGCAAAGAGAGTAATACGTGTTTTATTATAAGAACTCATCCTAATTGGGAATCTAAAAGAAATTTAAGCGGTGAAGAAAAAATAGAAAAGATGTTCGAGGAATATAATTATGTGAAATATGTTTCCAGTTATTTAATGTCTGACACTCAAAGTCTGCTATTGGTGACTGATGTATTGATCACTGACTGGTCAAGTATCGCCAATGATTATATATTGACCGGCATGCCAATGATTTTCTTGGACATACCCGCACCTTTTAAAGAAGGTTCTACATTGGGACCCGAAGATAGGGCAGGATATGTTGTTAAAAGCCAGAAAGGACTTTTTGGTGCGTTAGAAGAGTGTGTAAATGACCCCTCGCGATATAATGAAAGATTTAAGTTGATTAGGGAGACTGTATTAGAAAAAATGTATGATTATATTAATGGAAATGCTTCTGAAAGATGTGCAGAGGAAATATTAAATTTGATTGGAGATTAAAAATGAAAGTTGTAAGATTGGTCGAAGAACTGAACTCACGTTTAAGATATATAACTTTAAACATGAATAATGCGATTCCGTTTATCCCTACTGGTGATTATTATGCAGGAAATCGTAGCACTTACAAAACGCATGGTGTGGTGAAAGGGAGTTAAGGGTGTTCCTATGGAACAAAAAACACAGATATATAATAAAAGTGGAAATCTGATTGGTACAGATAATTTTGGTGAGAAAACGACATTTTACTATAAGACTATATCTAATAATTCCGACAATTTAGTAACTCTAATTGAAAAAAACGGGTTTGAAGGATTTGATCCAAAAGGTATTACAAGTTTTTTCACTTTTAGGTATCCGATAGGTAATCTAACAATGTTTAAAGGATACAAACGTATTCCTTTTGGTTCTAGTTGGGATAGAAAGAGAATAGTTAAAAATTGGTATCCTTCATTTGAAGAAGAAAAAATTCCTTTTGAAGAGGCGAAAGATAATGCAGAAAAATTGTTGGTAGAATCTATAAAAGATATAACAGAAGGGAAGAAAATTGCCATACCTTTAAGCGGAGGGATTGATAGTTCGTTAATAGTCGCCATTTGCAGGAAATTGTATCCTGATAAGAATATTTATACCTACACGGCAGGGTTTTATGGTGATGATGAGTTTGAATATTCACGAATCATTGCAAAGAGATTTAATACAATTCACAAAGAGAAAATACTTAGAAAGGAAGATTATATAGGTAAAAACTCATTGTTAACGCCTTTAATAAAAAAGAAAGGCGAGCCATTGCACCCAAATGAAATTGCCCTTGCTGAGATTGAAAAAATTGCAAAAAAAGATGGTTGTGAGATAGCAGTTTGTGGGGAAGGTGCAGATGATATATTTGGTGGTTACGGACAAAACTTCAGAATGTATATAAATTATAAAAACACAGGGGACTTTTTTGATTTCTTCCTGGATAATTATAGGTATTTCAATTTAAATGACCGAAAAAGTATAGTCAATGATGAATTTTTAGTTGATGATGTGAAAGTATTAAATTCATTTATGCCCGAAAAAGAAATACCGCCAAAATTAGAAAATAAAGCCTTTTATTTCACTCAAAAAATACACACGCCTTGTTTAATTACGCGTGGTGCCAATGCAATGAGGTTCAATAATGTGGAAACTGGTTTTCCTTATACAAATACAAAATTAGTTGATTACGTGAATTCCCTTCCTTTTGTTTTTAAAGTGAAGTGGAAGTCAAAAGAACATGAGAAAAAATCAGAAGGCATGCATTTCAGGGATATCAGTGAAAAAATGGATATACCGAAATACATACTCAAGAAGATAGCGGAAAGATATCTCCCAAATGAAATAATATATCGCCCTAAACATGCTTTTCCTGTTCCTTTTGATAAATGGTTTGAAAATTTAGATGAGTGGGATCTAAATCAAGAGATATTCAAAACAAATAACATAAGTAGATTTAATGGTTGGAAAAAGTTTATGCTTATAAATTTAAATGCTTTTGTGGAGGTGTTTTTGGAGTATGAAAAATAATAAAAACCAAAAGATCATATCATTATTTGAGATGGTCAGAGATATACCCTATGATGTCATTGATAGCCGAGAAGCATCAGAGGTCCTTGAAAAAAAGAAAGGAACTTGTTCTGGGAAACACCTATTACTTGGCAAACTTTTTGAATTGATTGATATCGAAGTAAAATATATGATGTGTCTTACGAAATTCAATTTCATCCAAAATTCATTCCCAGATAAACTGACAAAGATGTTAGATAAAGAAGATATATTTGACTATCATAATTTCTTGAAAATAAAAAGCAAATCAAAATGGATACTTGTTGACGCTACTTTTGATTTACCGTTAAAAGATTATGGTGTACCTGTTAATTCTTATTGGGATGGCTTATCAAATTGTAAAATAGCATTACAGCCAATAAAAATATACACTGTTAGTAATTTGAGCTTTGAGAAACAAAATGCTATAGATCGATTAAGTAAAGAGCAACAACAAAAAAGAGAAGTGTTTATAAAAAAAATGTGCAATTGGTTTAATGAAATAAGGGGGTGAAATCATGAAAACGATAATTCTGGCTGCGGGAAAAGGAGAAAGATTAATGCCTTTAACCAGAAACACCCCCAAAAGCTTATTGGAACTTGGTAATGGCATCACCGTATTAGAAAGTCAACTTAATAGCATCAAGATGTGTGGAATTAAAGAGGTTGTTATAGTTTGTGGATACAAAGTCGAGCAGATTGAAGCCAAAGTCAAAGATTATGACTCCGAAAATATAAAAATTGTTTATAATCCTTTTTATGATGTGTCAAATAATCTTATTTCTGCTTGGATGGCAAGATATGAGTTGCAAGACGACTTTGTGCTGGTTAATGGGGATGACGTCTTTCATCATCGTGTATTAGAAGGTTTATTAAATTGTGATGGCGAAATTTGCATGGTCATTGACAGAAAAGAGCGATATGATGAAGACGATATGAAGGTTGTGACTAAGGAGAACAGGGTTTATACGGTAAGTAAAGATATCCCACTTGAAGAAGTTAATGGAGAGTCAATAGGGATGATGAAATTTCAGGGAAATGGGAAGAAAAAGTTTGTTACAACATTGGAAAATATGGTGAGAAAAAAAGAGAATTTAAATATATTCTATTTAGCGGCTTTACAGCAGATAATGGATGACTATTTTCCTGTTCATTATTATGAGTGTTCTGCAGATGATTGGGGTGAGATTGATTTCCACCCAGATCTAGACCTCATACGAGAAAATATTACTACATATTTCGGAGAACAGATTTAAAAATTTTCGTTTAAATCCTAAGCATATTTCTCATAAATCCATATTCTTTCTTCGTAAATCCCCTCAACAGAGCCAACCCCAAAAAATAAACTATCGCACCAACCCCAATCGAGACTAAAATATTAACAGCCCCATAAGGATCCAACTTCCAGATAACAAAAGCCATTGGAACTGAAGCAATTACACTCTTCGAGATAAACTTAAGATCAATTCCAAAAGCTATTTCCTTATAACTTAAAATCCAGAGAATCACTGTGCATGCAAAAAACGAGAGTAATGTAGAGATTGCCGCACCCAAAATCCCGATCATTGGAACCAGGATGATGTTTAATATCAAGTTGAACAAAGCAACAATACCGTAAGTCAATGCAATTACCCTCGTCCTTTTCAATACCATTAAAATATTTAAATAAATCGCTCTGCAATTAAATAAAATCGCGCCTAATGCAACGATTGGGATGACTAAATGAGCAGAGAGGAATTCAGATGTTGTTAACGTGGTCAATATCGATTTTGACAAAATAGCAAGCCCGAGTAGAGAAGGTATAGCAAACATGAGATAAAACTTGAGAGAATACTCCAGATGCGTCTTTAATTCTGCCATTTTATTATTCTCATACAGATTAGAAATTGTGGGAAATAGATTCAGTCCAACAGGGGACATAAAAATGGCGACAACGCTTCCGATGTTGTATGCAGCAGAATAGATGCCAACAGATCCCATACCTAAAAAATATCCAATCACATATCGGTCACTGAGATTTATGACCCAATATGCGATGGCGGAAGGAAGTAACGGCAGACCAAAATTCAAGTAAGGTTTTAATACCGATAAATTTAAGTTCCGCCATTCAACTCCTATTTTTGAATTTATAAAGAAGAAACACAATATAAGCAAAGATATTCTAACTACGATAAGCGATAGCAATGCACCAAATAGGCTGTAGCCAGATAGAACCGCGTAAGAAATCAATAATACCTCAAGTATTTCCCGTGATATTAAAATTCCCGTATATTTTTTCATCTGCTGCGATGCCCTGAAAAATTCGATACATGTTGTATCCAACACGGTTAGAATTAGGATTGGCGCGAACATTCTTACAAATATGATTGAATCACTGCCGCCAAAGAAAGCAATTGCAAGCGGTTTGGAAAAGACAAAGATAATTAATGCCAATAAAGCACTGAATAAAGATACGACTGCAAATACAGCATAAAAATTATTTTTTATTTTATTCTCATCCTTTTCGCCTGCAAAAAATCGAATCATTGCATTATTCAGACCTAATAAACCAAAAGGCATTAATAAAGAGATAGTAACGAGAATCTGAGCCCAAACACCGTATAATTCCGTCCCGAGTGTCTTCGTAAGTATCGGAAGTAATATTACCCCTCTCAGACTTACAATAACATTTGCAATCCCCACGAGTCCAACCCGCTGCGCAAATAATTTGTATTCGTTCATGTTCTTTCCTACAGAGGCTGTCTAACAATTAATACAAGCAACAAAATTATTCCTTATTTTCTTATTTAAAGCCATATCTTGCCTTTTTTCCCCGTAATTTTTAATTAATGGACAGCCTCTACAAACCCTAAATTTGATTTAATCACATCAACGCCCAAGCTAGCAACTTCACAGTCAACACTCGTGAACAATACATAACTTTTGATCTGTGCTAACCAGTGTTAACACCTTCATTGACTCTCATCGTATTTCTATGCCACGATATATTTCATATATGCAGTCGGCAAGTCTGTCCTGGGCGCATGTTTTCTGTTCCGGGCATATTTTAGCATCTTTAACCTCGTTGGCGACGCTGGCTTTGGCGGAGCGGTGGTGAAGCGAGATGAAGCCTTCATAAGAAAGATGCGGCCAGAAGTGTGGTTTGGTTTTGCTGCAAAGTCGTTTAAGTGGTGAATTACATGGAAACTGTTGAAAAATTTATTAGTGTGAAAATTATTTCTGGAAAAAATAGCTATAATTTCCAATACCAAATACCTTATACCCTTTCACCAATGGATCTTCCACATCAACAATCCCCCTTCCATCCACCAGCACCCTATGCCGCAGCCTCAACTCTCCCCACTCGATCCCCTTAAACTCCTCATAATCAGCCGCAATCACAACCGCATCAATATCCTCCACATTATCCAGCCTACGCGGCTCAGCCCCGAACTGCCGCACATCATCCCCAAACAGCGGATCATACGCATACACCCCTCTGCACTCCCCCTTCAAAATATCAATGATCGAAAGCGCAGGACTGCATCTCGTCTCCTTCACATCACCCCTGTATGTCACACCCAGCACAAGCACATTGGCATCCTTCAACTCAACACCAACCTCACCAAGCCCGCACCTGACCAGATCCACCGTGTATCCGGCCATGCCATCGTTGATCTCTCTTGCAAGCTTGAGCAATCGCGTATCGCTCTTCACGGTCTTTGTGATAAAATACGGGTACACAGGGATGCAGTGCCCGCCAACACCGCAGCCTGGTTTGTGAATGTAGGAATATGGCTGGGTATTGGCTACATCGAATGTTTCAATGGCACTGATACCGATCTCATCGCATACCACAGCCAGCTCATTCGCAAGTGCAATATTGACATCCCTGTACAATCCCTCGAAAACCTTCACTGCCTCGGCTGTGGTGGCATCGCTCACTTGGATGACGCCCTTTGAGTTGATGACTGAATAAATGGCAGCAGCAGCCTGAGTGCTTGCTTTATCAATGCCTCCTGCCACCTTTGGGTATGCGCCCCTGATATCCTCAATGGCTCTACCTGAAGAGGTGCGCTCGGGACAGTGAGCGACACCGAACTCGCCGCGTGACAGACCGGATCCTTCAAGCAGCGGAAGAATTACATCATGGGTGGTTCGCGGCGGGACCGTGCTCTCCTGTATCACAAGGTCACCTTTATCGAGTCCCTGTGCGATATTCTTGCATACGGATCCAACGATCGACATATCAGGATTATTATCATCATCCAGAAATGTCGGGACAAGGATCACCATAACATCGGCCTGCTTCGCAGCATCCACAAGGTCTGATGTCGCGCTGAGCCGTCCTGCAGCAGTGTTCTTTGCAACCAGCCCATCAAGGCCTGGTTCGCCTGCCACATGGCACTCGCCACGGTTTATGCTGGCCACAACTTCAGGGCTGACATCGGCGCCTATCACTCTTGCGCCGCAGTCTGCGAACACTGCTGCAAGGGGAAGCCCCATCTTGCCAAGGCCGTATACTGCGATCGTGATATTGCCTGACTTCATGGCCTCTATGATATCGTTTTTATCTGCGCCGTAAATTTTCATGTATATCACAACTTTTGTGTGTTTATTCAATATGTGTTGGTAATGGAATACGGATGACACGGATATGAGGGACCTACACGGATTTTTTCTCATCTGTGTAAATCCGTGTTCCATCCACAACGACAATAATCTTCAGAGATAATTACACAAGATCAATCCATCCTGATAATCTGTCCGCTCTTGTACGATTCGATCGCAGCCAGTGCAACCTCAAGCGCATGCTTACCATCGTCCCCGGTGACGATCGGATTATCTCCAGTCTGCACCGCATCCATAAAATGCTCAAGTTCTCTCCTCAAAGGCTCAGCCTTCTCGATCTTTGCCTTGCGTATCCATTTACCATCATGGATCGACACAGTCTGTTCATTGTAATCCAGATAAGCAACACCATCGATCCCAATAACCGTCATTTTTCTCACCTTGTGCGGGGTTAGCCAGTTGGTATCAACAACACCAGCCTTATCTCCATTGAATTTTAGCATGATTGAGGCATGGTCTTCCTGAGAATGGATATCCTGTCCGGCAATCGCATATACCTCTGATATCTTGTTACCATATAGGTATGAGATCACATCAATATCATGCACACCAAGGTCAAGGATGATACCTACATCTCGTATCCTCGGATTATACGGCCCCACCCTGCGTGTTGATATGGATACGACCTTGCCAAGTAACCCACTGCCAATGATCTCCTTCATCTTTGTAACAGCAGGATTGAAACGCTCAATATGCCCCACCATCAGTTTTAATCCCGCATCCTGTGCAGCCGATATCATTGCATTTGCATTCTCCACAGTATCAGAGATCGGCTTTTCGATAAGTACATTGGTGCCAGCATCAAGTGCATCAAGCACGACCTGCCTGTGAAGCATTGTCGGCACAACGATGCTCACAGCATCCAGATCCTGTGCCAGCAATTCATTATAATCTGTAAAAGGAAGGGTGTTGTAATGAGATGCAAGTTCACCTACACGTTTCTCGTCAACATCAGATATTCCGACCTGTTCAACATCATCCATTTCACTGTATATTCTAACATGGTGCTGCCCCATAGCACCAGTACCTATAACTCCTACACGCATCATAATTATTCAGTTCCCTTTATGACATCTATAATATGATCAAGTTCAGCCTGAATAACAGACGGATGCACCGGAAGGGACACAACCTCGCTTGCAACCCTTTCACTCACAGGCAGTGGATCATTATATCCCAGTTCCTGATAGAATGGCTGCTTATGTGTTGGTACCGGATAATATATTCCAGTCCCCACGCCATTTTCACTTAATGTTTTAACAAGTCCATCCCGATCCTGAACACGAATCGTATACTGATGGAACACATGTTCACAATTGTACCGCACAATCGGTACTGTGACCCCTTCGACCCCTTTCAATTCATTTGATAAATATTCGGCATTGCTCTGTCGCTGTCTGGTAAACCCATCAAGTTTCCTAAGCTGCACAAGTCCGATCGAAGCGGATATGTCTGTCATTCGGTAATTGTAGCCAAGCATCTCATGTACATATCTCTGCCTGGAGCCATGTGACCTGATCATACAGGCGCGGTCTGCAATATTCCAATCATTTGTGGTTATCATACCGCCTTCACTTGTGGTCATGTTCTTTGTAGGATAGAAACTGAACGTGCCTGTCCCAAAGGAACCTACTTTTCTCCCATCATAAACAGCTCCATGGGCCTGGCATGCATCCTCAATCACAGCAAGGTTATGATCCTCTGCGATCTCCATCATCGCATTCATCTCTGCCGGATGACCATAAAGATGGACTGGAAGGATCGCTTTTGTTTTGGATGTGATCTTCTCCATAATTGCATCGGGACTGATGTTGAATGTCTCCTCATCAATATCCACAAACACCGGTCTTGCACCCGTAAAAAGTACTGAGTTTGACGTTGCTATAAATGTAAAAGGAGTTGTGATCACCTCGTCCCCGTCACCAATTCCATGTGCAAGCAGTGCCACATGCAGCGCAGCAGTTCCAGAATTCACTGCAACCGCATGTTCAACACCGATCAGATCGGCAAATGCTTGCTCAAAATCTGCCACTCGCGGTCCTTCTGCGATAATGCCAGACATGATTGCATCGGTGATGGCCACAACCTCATCAGCTCCAAGTAAAGGTTTTGCGATAGGTATCATGTTGTAAATTCCTTTTTATAAGCCTGTATTTATATAATATTCAAGACTTTTAAATCTTCTGGCATATCAATGACCTTTGCAGGCGCGCCGAGAGCGAGTTTCCATGGTGGTACATCCTTTGTAACAAGTGCTCCTGCCGCGACCATCGCTCCTTCACCCACCTCAATTCCGGGAAGGATCGTGGAATTTGCACCAATCGATGCGCCTTTTTCAATGACCGGTCCTTTCAGATCATATTTCTTTCGTATTGGATACTTATCGTTTGCAAGCACTGCGCATGGGCCAATAAAGACATTATCTTCAATTGTAGTATTGGTTGGTATGTACACATTGCCCTGAATACTCACATTGCTGCCCACAGTAGTGTTCCCATCGATTATGGTATTGGTTCCAATGAGAACATTATCACCAATTGTGGTATTTTCTCGAATTAGGATGTTGTGGCCAGTCCTAAAGTTGTTTCCAATTGTTACTTTGCAATATATCGTGGAATTTGGGCGGATGGTGGCACTGTCTCCGACTACTGTACCTTCATATTCGTGGTTTTCCACTTTTATTCTCTTTTTTGCAATCTCCTCTAAAACAGATGCATCCGGGTAGCCAAGGATCACGTTTTCCAATATGACTGGGTTGTACCCTAAACGGCTATTGCCATACATTTTTGCTGTGTTGTGGACCATCATGTCATCGTTATTCATATTAAGTTTCCATTGGCACTATATTCTATTAAAACATTGTTAAAAATCATTTGCAAGACATCAAGATGCTTATTGAAATGCTGAGGCTTGTATAATGTTGTATTTTTACTTCTGATTATAATCATAAATCACCAAAATGCTTGTGAAGAACTCAAAAAATATATACCTTTATCACATAAAAACACGAACATGACCTCATTACTTTTCCTAACCCTTATCATAACTGCAATCCCTCTTACAGTCTACCTCATCTATATCCTCGCAGCCATAACCTCAAAACCAACTCTACCAAAACCGTTGGAGTCACTGCCAAACATAAGCATTGTAATTCCTGCATACAACGAAGAATCCGTAATCGAAGACCGCATCAACAACCTCGCAGAGATCTACCCCAAAAACAGGATGGAGATCATTATATCTAACGACGGCTCATCAGACAACACTGAAATAATCGCACAAAAAGCCCTCGCAAATAACACCCTCTGTGGCAAAGTCATCACCCACCCACGCAGTGGTGTGAACAAAGCAATCAATCGCGGCATAAATGAATCTTCAAATAAAATAGTAGTTGTCACAGGTGCAGATGGTCTATTCGATGAAAATACTATACCTCACTTAATCACAGTATTATTGAGCAGCAATGATATAGGTGCGGTATCTGGCGATATCGTCCCAATGTCGAAAGGGGATACAATATTTTCGAAATCTGAGAGTGCTTATCGCTCTATTTATGGCAAGATATGTATTTGGGAAAGTAAAGTGCATTCAACATACTGTTTTAACGGAGCAGTGGTCGCCTTTAAGAAAAATGCCACCACTTCACTTAATACTAAAAAGGGTGCAGATGATGCCAGTATGGCACTTTCTGTGATCCGCAACGGTTATCGATGTCAATATGTCCCCTCTGCCAAATTCTATGAATATGTTCCCTATAAGTTCAACGAGCAACGGCGACAAAAGATTAGAAGAGCTACAAGATTAATGGAAGCAACTTTTTTTAACCGGGATGTAATGTCTTCCAAATACGGTAAGTTTGGAATGCTAATATTTCCACTGAGAATATTAATGTTCTTTGTGGTTCCCACGTCATTTTTTGTATCTATTTTATTGTGGACTATCATTATTGCTTCAATTGACATCATCTATGGTATTGGCTTTTTAGCTTTTATTGCTGCATTGGTAATTGCAGGAAGTGTTAAGACTAATCTTATATCTTCATTTATAATATACCAAGCGTATCTATTTTTGGGGTTATTTAATATGTTACGTGATGTACATGTATGGGAGCCAGCAGAAAGGGATTAAATATTAGGCTCTTCGCTATTTAGTATGGGTAATATAATGTCCATGATGCAAAAAAAAACAATTCATAAGAAAAGCGTATTGAATGTATAAGTTCCCGTAGATAGCGAAATCTTAAAGTCTTCATCGTTAAGAAATATCTTTAAAAAGATATCTTAATCCAATCTTTCCACATGAAATAGCGAAGAGCCCCATTTATATCCCTCAAAATAGGGAATTACATTTAAACTATTAAAATACTGTCAATTGGCCAGGGACACGACACAAAAAGTCACCGAAGGCTTTATGACTAATAATCGCCTATCTAAGCCCTTACCCTTACCTTATTTAGTACCATAAAAGCGGGGTGGGGTAGTCAGGAAATCCCGACGGGCTCATAACCCGTAGATCCATGGTTCGAATCCATGCCCCGCTATATTATTTATCTGAAGGATTTTTTGGTATACGAACCAAATACCAATTAAAGTTAATAAAAGTGGGTTAATAAAGCAGTGATTGATCTAATAACATTAATTGAGATTTTATCAGTCATAATACTGATAGGATTGTCGGCTTTTTTTTCGTCTTCCGAGACTGCGTTCATATCAGTAAACCGAATAAAGATGCTTCACCTGGCAGAGAAAGGAGATAAGAATGCAAATATCATCCACAAGGAACTGCAGCATCCTGAGAAGTTCATTACCACAATCCTTGTGGGCAACAACATAGTGAATGTTACTGCTTCCGTGCTTGTCACTGCCCTTGCATTGAATTTTTTTGGTAATATAGGTATTGCCATAGCCACTGGTGTAATGACAGTGGTTATTCTGGTATTCGGGGAGGTCGTCCCAAAGACCTTTGCTACCCGGCATGCTGATACCTATTCCCTGAAGATTGCCGGGCTGCTGGAACTACTTACCAGGATACTGTACCCCATTGTCTTTGTTTTCACCCGGATAACCAACATCGTACTGAAAATTATCGGCGTCAAGGAAAAGATCAAGAATCCATTTATCACAGAAGACCAGATAAAACTATTACTCAAGGTCGGGGTGGAAGAAGGTGTATTCGAGCGTCATGAGCAGGACTATATCCATAAAGTGTTCAAGTTCACCAATGAGAAAGCCAAGACGGCCATGACCTATAAGGCCGATATGGTGACGGTTGAAAATACCATAACCCTTGATACAGCACTTAAAAAGATCAATGAGTCCGGTCATTCAAGGCTTCCTGTATGGAAGGATAATTTTGACAATATTATGGGCATGATATATGCCAAAGACCTGCTGAAATACCGGGACGAAGAGCTTGAAGGAATGAATGTCGAAGAGATACTGAGGCCCATATTGACTGTCAGGAGTGACCGAAAGATCGCTTCCATATTCAAGGAACTCCAGTTCAGGAAGATCCAGATTGCAGTAGTGATTGATGAGAAACAGAATGTGGTGGGGCTGTTGTCCATGGAGGATATCATTGAAGAGATCGTAGGAGAAATTCTTGATGAATATGATATCGAAGGAATGGGTAATAGTATATTGCCCAAACCAAAGAACAGAGTACGTTAGTATGTAGATTATGTGGGGAAATGTTTGATGATGCCCAGGGACGTATTGACGGTACTTTAATGTTGAACATCAGTGGGAGATATCAAGTTCATTGACCTGCCTGATTTGTATCACAGGTATTTAATCGGGGAATGGTTTGTGATTGATATGGAGGACAGGAGGATAGAAAGACAGGAAATGAGGCGTATAGGAAATTAATAAGAACATTTACGTTATTTCCCGATAATTTTGGGTTGATGCAGTCTCAACCTGCGAATCTTGAAGAAAAAACCAACCGATATATGGTTATGCTGGAAGGGGCACTTAAAGACGTTAAGACTACAGTGGGAGAAGGGTCATATCTCAAAAAGATAGCTGATGATTATCTTGGTATGGCCAGGTCCTATTATAATGACGGTGTCCATTTCGTAGAAAGTGAAGACAGGGTCAATGCCCTGGTATGTTTCAGTTATGGATATGCATGGCTGGACGCTGGCGTACGAATAGGAGTATTTACTGTAAAAAATCCTGAATTGTTTGCCATTTAGGATTTCAAAGGTAAAACGTTGCAAAACAGATGATAAAAGTTGAAAAAATATGTAAGGATTGATTGAGGTATGTTGATGAATTACAAGGTAATATTAGAAGCGGCCTGGTTGGTAAAGGACATTGAAACAGTTGATGATGCAATGGGAGTAGCCATTGCAGAGGCAGGGAAACGCTTAAATCCCCAACTGGAATTTATTGAAATAAATATTGGCACCACCTATTGTCCCGCCTGTAACGAACCCTTTGATAGTGTGTTCATTACAGCCAATACCGCACTTGTGGGACTTATGCTTGAGATGCGCGTATTCGATGCCGAGAATGAGGAACATGCTGCCAGGATAGCGAAATCGGTTATAGGCAAAGCAATGAAAAATATTCCACTCAATGTGATCGAGGTCACTGAACTGGAATATTCTGATGAAGATGAGTGAGATAAGAGGTATTGCTCTTGGACGAAATCATTTCCGTAATAGGGCACACCGCATATGATCACCTGTTTGATGTAACACGGTTTGCACCGCCCAACTCGTCAATGCCCATAAACGGTTACCACATTTACTTTGGCGGTGGTGCAGCAAATATTGCGGCAGGAATAGCCACTCTCGGAGGAAAAAGCCAGCTGATCTCGCCTGTAGGTTGTGATTTTAAAGGGTCTGATTACCAGCGGTATCTGGAAAGGTTGGGTGTGGATAACAGTAAATTGTACAACATCATTGACAAAAAAACGGCTTCAGCATTCATATTTACTAATATTGACCAGGATCAGGTAACCTATTTCTACTGGGGGGCATCAAGTGATTTCCCGAAACTTGAACCGCCCCGCCTGGAATTCGTACACCTGGCAACTGCCGATCCAGTGTTCAATTCAAAGGCTGCCAGGCTTGCTGACTTTGTCTCATTCGATCCGGGACAGGACCTGGTAGTGTATTCCAGGGAATGCCTTGATATCATACTGGAACATACCAATATCCTGTTCACCAACCGCCATGAGATAGAACGCCTCGCCAGGATGACAGGGCGCTCCCGTGAAGACCTGGAGGCGGATATCGGGTTAGTTGTAGTCACACTGGATAAAGGTGGTAGTGAGATATACACCGACGGGGAGAGGATGTTCATCCCTGCCGTACAGGTGGATGCAGTGGATCCAACGGGTGCGGGCGATGCATACCGTGTAGGATTCCTGGTGGCATATACCAGGGGCTTTTCCCTGGATGTGTGCGGACGGGTGGCATCTGCTACGGCATCTTTTGTGGTGGAGAAAATTGGCTGCCAGACAAACCTGCCCACTTGGGAGCAAATGCGGGAAAGGTTTAATAATAATTATAAAGAATTTGAATTATGACTCGCCAGGTTTTTTCAAACGTAGCAGGAGTAATTATTCTTATCAGTCTAATTATTGCGGTTTCCGCATGTATCGACCTGACAGAACTGCAAGGTGAACCTCAAATTAAGGTAAACGCATCACAGGCGATTGAAATCGTAAAACAAGACCATGTTGCTATAAAATACATGTCAGAGAATTTCACTAACCCCGCATTGAGGGTTAATACGACCGCGTTAGTCCAGGGTTTCGAGGCTAATAACAGTGTTCTTCAGGATAATAAGACATACTGGAAGGTGGAGATGATGGAGCGGAGCTGTTTATGTTCCGGCCCCAAGTCCCTGTATGTTGTAGAGAGTTATGTCTCTCCTTATACAGGAGAGATCGCAAACCTGACCACTGGTGAGGTCCGGGAGAGCAATTATGAAAAAGAGACCTGTGCTTACACTGCATGCCATTAATTGTTTCACTGTACTGGTATTATTGTCAATAGTCCTTTTTTTTCCCATTACGGCAAGCGGCCAATCCGGTGAAGTGGTCGGTGAAGTGGTAGTGGAGTATTTCTATGAGGACGGCTGTTTAAAATGCGCCGGTGTCGAACCTGTAATGGAGAAGGTTGTTCAGGGATATGACAACATATCCTATTCAAAATATGAGATATGGTCGGACTATGGTGATATGAAAGTATATGACCACATGGTAAGTGAGTACGGAATAGCTACCGTCCCTGCCGTGGTCATCAATCACCAGGTTACTATAACATATTCGGACTATAATGGCGATGAGAAACGACTGGAAGAACTGCTGGTTGCAGGTATTAAAAATGCACCTCAAATTCCTGAAAATAACTCAGTCCAGCCTGCAGATGGCAGGAATATATTACCTGAGCTATCTCTACCGGTTGTATTGGTGGCGGGTCTGCTGGCCGGTTTCAATCCATGTCTGCTGGCTGTAATGGCATTTTTGGCATCATTGACCCTATCCTCAAAGGGAAATCGCACAGAACTGCTGAAGATCGTGGGTGGCTTTTGTGCAGGTATATTTGTCATGTTCATGGTAGTGGGGATGGGGCTGCTGGGTATGATTAAACAGCAGCCGGATATCAAGGATACTATTACCCTTGTGTTGGTAGTATTGGTAGGGCTGCTTGGATTATGGCATTTTTATGATGCGTACCACCTGAAGATGCATAACAGGTCGAGTTTCAAAACCCCCGGGTCATTTTTACAACTTGTTGAAGGGATTGAGCACAGGAATACGGTTGTGGTTTCATTTCTTGCGGGTGCAATGTTCTCAATAATCAAGGCACCGTGCGTGGGTGCAGTTTATTTTGCCATACTGGACATGTTGATAACACAGGGTAAAATTGCGAACGGGGCCATATACCTTTGTTTCTATAACCTGGGTGTGATACTGCCGGTGCTTATCCTGGGTATTATGCTGGCGTTCGGGCTCAGCCCCGGACGGGTCAATGACCTTAGGGAAAATAGGTGTATCGAGATACGGCTGGTGACGGGAGCAGTGCTGGTATTGCTTGCGGTGTTGATATATTTTAATATCATCTAAACCGATAATCCATCCTGATTATTATTCATATTGCCAAGATATTTATATATTTAAACCAAATGAACTACAATCGTATTGTATAGGTCCTTGCGTGAGTTATTGACACAGTCTATCTATGATCGACAAGACAACCCCAATGCGGTATATTCCTGCGATACAGCCTGGCATAGAGGGTTACTGGAGTAGACAACGGTATTGGCCAGTGGATGAAGCTCCGGAGTTAGTGCGTCAGGCGACAGCACACTATCGCTCATTATTGAAAAATATTCACTATTATCAAAACTTGATATTTATATTTAGAATAATATATTAACATATATTAGCAATTATCATATATGATTACGATATTTCACACCCGTGTGTTAATCAATAACGAAGTAGGAGCCGATGCGCTGCCCATGAGATTTGTAGCTGCTGCTGTGCTTATGGGAATCATAGTGGCATTATCTGTAACTGCACTGGCAGATCTTACTATGGATGCCCAGGTTAAGCGGTTTTCCGGAGACCTGTTTGTACTTGAGGCCAGGGCATCTGCCATATACCAGCAGGGCGGTGCAAGGGATGTATCGAAAATAGAGGATAATACCGGCACCAAAGAGATTGTCACGTTTTATGTACCGGATGGGGTAGAGTGCGTGGTATTCGGAGCCATGCCGTCACATAGTGGAGAGGCCATACGTACCAGTCCCCATGAGAGTAATATGATCTACTATACAACGTACCAGGGCGTTACCAGAACAGTGCCTTCCAAAGCAAAGTATGCAGCCCTCCAGGGCCTGGACGAACCCATTGTCTTGATGCCGGGCTCCTATGAACTGATCCTGGAATTAGTAAAGGACAGTAGCGGTACATATATTACATTTTATTGAGGACAATGCATGACAGCGAGATTGAAGGATGAGACATTAAAGTACAGTAGATTGAAGAAGGAGGGACTGAAGGACGATGAAGGGGCATGGGCTGATTTTCTTATCACCAGGGTGGGACTGCTGTTATTTAGCTCAATATTACTTATTTCTGCTTTCAATATCCCTCCGCTGTTCATACAGCAGGACGCTGCCGGGATGATGGATGCAGATCTATCGTCCCTTGCTTCATATATTGAGGATGTTGAAAGCTCAAGTATCCAGGGAGCCAATTATTACACGTTCGATATTGACCCGGATGTCACTATTGATATCTCAAGTAAGTATGTGTCCGCTTATTCTGAAACAAAGACCGGCAAGGTCACCAGGGCCAGGGCATTGATGACAACTCCTTATCCCCGGAACTGCAAATGGGACAACGGGTCTGGATTGCTGGAGGCGATTGCAGACAAGTGCGGGGGCAGGACCGGACTCGGTGAGGATGTACTGGAAGAGGGGGATTGGCAGAGCATCAATGAAATGCTGGACGAGATCGAGACCGAACTGGCGCAGGAGCCCTTCGTTCCCGATACCATGAGGCCGCTTATCGTGGAGAAAGTAATGCTGAACATCCAAACCGCAGAGGGTGTAGGAAAAAGGGGGATCACTGTTGTTTACCAGTGATGAGCGGGGCGTGGTTGAACCCAACTTTGAACTGGTGGCCATTTGTCCCTTTAGTAAATAGTCGCTCCGGCCGGGTCAAGCCAGGCCTATGTACCGCCCTCGGATTTATCGAATACGGTGGACGGCAGGGCAGTGGAGAGGTAAGCAGCGCGTTTAAGTCACTTCTTGTCACCGGCAGTAATTATAAATCTGGTAAATACGTCGCTGAAAGCTTCGCAGTACGTATCATCCACAACGATGAGATTTATTAGATAAATAATATATGTGCAGATATATTTAAAACATTTTCAAAAAGATTTTATAACAAATTGGCATATGTAAATATACTTCATTTAGAATTACATTCGTGAAAGTAATGGCCAGGATTTACGTATCATCCACTTTTAAGGATTTGGAAGAATGCCGGAAAAAAGTCCGACTTGTACTACGGCAAATGAACCATGAAGATGTGGCAATGGAATATTATGTGGCAGAGGATAGACGTCCTGTCGATAAATGTCTAGACGATGTTGCAGCATGTGATCTTTATATAGGTATTTTTGCATGGAGATATGGTTTTATTTCGCCAGGATGTGATAAATCCATAACTGAACTTGAATACAGGAAAGCAGTTGAGACTAAAAAGAAATGCAACATTTTTTTACTCCATGAAGATGCACCCTGGCCGCGAAAGTTTGTTGATAAAGATGATGATGCACAAAAAATTGATGATTTAAGAGAGGAATTGTCTGAAAATCATACCGTGAATTTTTTCAAAACACCTGAAGAACTTGGAAGTTTAGTAGGTCCATCTGTTCATAATTGGGAAAATGAGTTTGGAATAGTATCCGAAAAAAAAGGCGCAATTCCCGAAATTGACATTGAAAGTTATACAAAAGCCATCGAACTCAAATATAAAACACTTGATCTGGACACTTTGACACCATCACAGAAAGAAGATTATCTCAAGGTTCTTCTCAGTAATGTATTTGTTGAACAGAATGTCAGGGAAAAGACCCCTCCGATGGAACTTCCAAAAGAAGTGTGGAGGAAAATTCAAAAAGAGTGGGAAATTGATACTGAATGTCTTCCGGAAGGGCTGACGATTGATGATATTAAGCAAGCGAATGTATCTTATTATTCAAAAACTCCCATACCTGTACTGGATGCAATAACAGATAACAAAAATAAATATTTGGTAATCCTTGGAGACCCGGGTTCTGGCAAGTCCACTCTTGCACGGTATATACTTTTATCTATTCTGGATATACATCAGGATGCCAAACTCAATGAAAGATTCAATGGTTATCTTCCCCTCTTGATCGAACTTCGAGAATTTATCGGCTTGTGTTCAGAAAATAAATGTAAAACTTTTCTTGATTATTTTCATCATCTTGGAGAAACCCAGGGTTATCATTTAACAAGAGAGGGGATTCACAGACATCTAAAAGAAAATGAAAATGCTCTTGTTATTTTTGATGGTCTTGATGAGGTCTTTGATCCAAAGAAATGGGAAAATATCAATCATATGATTGCAGGATTTGCACTTGATTATCCGAAAGTCCGGATAATTGTAACTTCAAGAATTGTGGGGTATAAACCTAATATCCTTTCTGATGCAGGTTTTCAACATTTCACTATCCAGGAATTTGAAGAAGAACATATAAAGGTCTTCCTTGATAAATGGTATTCAATTGCACTATATGAAAATCAGGAAGAGATTAAGGAGAAAAAAGAGCGAATTATTAAATCCCTTGAAGAATCTCCCTCCATACGCCAGCTTGCAGGAAACCCACTTTTACTCACTATTCTTACAATTATCGGCAAACATCAGGAATTGCCCAGAGAACGCTGGAAGCTGTATGATCATGCAGCCAGTGTGCTTGTTGAGCACTGGGATGTTAACAGACACTTGGAAGATATTAGAGTGGATGCAGATTTTATCGGTGAAGAAGACAAGAAGGAACTGCTAAGGAGAATTGCATTTAACATGCAGTCAGCTCCGGAGGGACTTGCAGGTAATTTTATTCACAAAGATGTACTTCGAAATGAAATTGAGGAATATTTCAAAGATCGATATAAAACAGAACCGGAAAAAGCAACAATAATTGCCCGTTCAATGATCGACCAGTTCAGGAAGAGGAATTTTATCCTCTGCCTGTATGGGGCAGATTTCTTTGGCTTTATCCACCGGACTTTTCTTGAATATTTCTGTGCCTCTGCCATTGTAGAAAAATTCAATGATCATGAAATTGATATTGATGATCTTATAAAAGATTTTTATGAAAAATATTGGGAGGATCAGACCTGGCATGAGGTGCTGAGACTTATATGCGGGATGAGGGAGAAGCTTGCCGGGGACCTAATCCGGCATTTGATGGATGTTTACCATCCTCAATGGTTTGGGAAACGTCCACCATGGAATATAGCTCTGGCAATCAAGTGTTTGAGTGAGATAAGGAATCCGGAAGCTATTGATGATACTGCAAAGGAATTGCTGTTAAGTGTAATTAGATTATTTGAAATGGTACACTGGACAAAAGATATAGATACATTTCTGGCAGAAGAAATCGTTCCTGCTGCAAAGATGGTAGGTTCTGACTGGCCGCACAGGGATCTCATTGCTGATAGTTTTTCCAGAACGGATGTATATCATAATCCATGGGATGATATTGATCTGGGACTTACTAGTATCTGGGCAGATTTTATCTCGATAGTGGGTTCCAATTCTGATGAAGTATATAAAATCATTGAGAAGAAATTAGATGGAAACAATAATTCAAGATTATTAGCTGTTCTGGTATTGGCTACTGGCTGGCATGACGACCCCGATACATTGCCGTTGCTCAAAGACCGGGCAGTGAATGATGAAGATAATGATGTCCGTGGTGCTGCGGTTGAGGCGCTTGTGCAGGGCTGGCACGATAACCCCAAGACTCTGCCATTATTAAAAGACAAGGCGGTAAATGATGAAGATAATGATGTCAGGCTTGTTTCTGTAGAAGCCATTGCAAAGGGCTGGCACGATGACCCCGAAACACTGCCATTATTGAAAGAGCGAGCAGTAAATGATGAAAATAATGCTGTCCGACGTGCTTCTGTAGAAGCCATTGCAAAGGGCTGGCACGATGACCCCGAAACACTGCCATTATTGAAAGACTGGGCGGTAAATGATGAAGATAATGCTGTCCGGCATGCTGCGGTAGAAGCCATTGCAAAGGGCTGGCATGATGATCCCGAAACACTGCCATTATTGAAAGAGCGAGCAGTAAATGATGAAGATCATTTTGTCCGATGTGCTTCTGTAGAAGCCATTGCAAAGGGGTGGCACGGTGACCTCGATACCCTGCCATTATTGAAAGACTGGGCGGTAAATGATGAAGATATTTTTGTCCGGTTTACTGCGGTACAAGCCATTGCAAAGGGCTGGCACGATAACCCCAAAACCCTGCTATTATTGAATGACTGGGCGGTAAATGATGAAAATTATGCTGTCAGGTTTGTTTCGGTACTAGCCATTGTGCAGGGCTGGCAGGGTGACCCTAAAACCCTGCCATTATTGAAAGAGATGGCAGTAAATGATGATGGTGATGTTATCCCTTCTACTTCTGTAGAAGCCATTGCAAAGGGCTGGCATGATGACCCCAAAACCCTGCCATTATTGAAAGACTGGGCGGTAAATGATGAAAATTATGCTGTCCGGCGTGCTGCGGTAGAAGCCATTGCGCAGGGCTGGCACGATGACCCCGAAACACTGCCATTATTGAAAGACAGGGCAGTAAATGATAAAGATAATGATGTCCGGCGTGCTGCGGTACAAGCCATTGCGCAGGGCTGGCACGATGACCCTGAAATAATATCTTGGCTTAAAAAAAATTGAAAATGAATAAATATTCCCAAAAATCTACTTTACCAGAGAAATCCCAAAAGGTTTAACCTATTTTCATAAAATACTATTCTACAATGAAAAATGTTGGATTACTGTTAGAAAGACAGCATATACATCTGGTTATATTAGCGGTTCTCCTGGCAGGAATATCTATTATTGTTAAGACAGGCAAATTCTTGGATGGTCAAATACTTGGTATCGATACAGTAACATGGTTCGTGCTTGCCATTGCAATTGCCGTATTGCACCAGGTCTATGTCTTGTTCTGCTGGCGGGTACAACTGCATTATTCACTGATCACCAGGTTATTTGGCTGGAACGGATTTACCTATTATTCAACTGGTTTTTTCATACTTGCAATATTGAGGATAATTTTCGTAATACTGCTGGCAGTTTCCAGCAGGGACACCCTGTCTGTGGACCAGTTCATATTGAACATCATGGCACTGGCAGTCACACTGCCGGGCGTGTATCTATTTTATTCTATTGGCAGGTTTTTCCCCTACAATCGTGCTGTGGGAATAGACCACTTTGATATGTCCTATAGAAATAAACCATTGGTAAAGAAAGGGATCTTCAAGTATTTCAAAAATCCAATGTATATTTTCGGAATTGCAATACTGTTGATACCCGGACTGTTGTATTCATCAGGGGCAGCGCTGCTGGTAGCAATATTCAGCCAGGTTTACATCTGGGTCCATTATTATACAACTGAAAAACCGGACATGAAACGAATTTACGGTGTCGGTTAAGACATATTTCCATTATCTGGAACCTCATGCCCATTCGGGACAGGCTAATTATCCTATAATTTTATATAACTAAAGATACAATGTACTTTCAGGTCATGAAAAAAAGGTATTTGATCCCGGCTGTCTTATTGATGCTTATATTATTACCCTGTGTATCCGGTGATATCGGTCCCAAACCTTCAATGAAGTTCAACCTGTTCTATGAGACACAGGGTGTGCCCGAACTCATTGACGGACAGCATATTGAATGTAGTGATGCCGGATGCCTTGATGCAAGACCACTGGAGAGGCTGGGTCCCCAGGGTTTTGATTGTACACAGTATGAATGTAATTCCGTGTCCTATGGGTATAGTCAATATCACAGGCTGGTTATCAATTTCTCAGACCAACAGCGGCAGAGTAATATTTTTAAAAGCAATTCATACATTGCGGAATTTAACGTGAGGGTTACAGACACCGACCTGGTTGTGGAGGAGGTACCTCCCCTAAAGAGAACGACATCCGGTGATATTCCTATTTTTGTAATAGCCCTTGTGATAACGTTAATACTGGAATTGCTTGTGGCTTTTGTCTTTGTGTCAGTTAAAAAAGAGCAGCGAAGTATCTTAGTTGGTGTCCTGGTCGCAAATATGGTATCGCTCCCCATAGTCTGGCTGGTTTTCCCTTATCTGCCCTTACACTTCCTGCTGGTAATATTATTTACAGAGATATTTGCAGTGCTGTTCGAAGGGTATTTCATTTATCTGTTCACAAAAAAGACTTTGGCGCTGGTAATGTCACTGATATTGAGCCTGTTGATGAACCTATGTAGTTTTATTATAGGCGGGATTATTTTTATATTCCTTGTTTAGCCACCATCAAACCACACAAAAGTAACTATCTTCCTGTCCTGCTTTAAATCCTAGGGGTCGTCCTCCACACCCATATGTTGCACCCCGTACTCATCGTTCATCACTGCCACAATAGTCTCAAAACTATTGATCTTAATCACTTTACCCTGCAGATCTGCTGCTATTAGGTGTGCCGTCGCAATCTTTGACTCGATTTAAACTGAAAAATTTATTGAAGGAAATGCTTTTATCAATAAAAGTAATAGATAAAAATAACAGTTAATACAAAAAATGGAATGAAAGCTATGCAGATAAAGGCAGTTATAATTGTAAGAGGTGAAGTACAGAGGGTAGGCTACAGGGACGTTGTTGAGCGGGCGGCACGTAAAATGAAGCTTACAGGCATCGTTGGGAATGTCAAGCCATATGATGTGAAGATTGTATGTGAAGGTAATAAAACAAGCATTGACTTTTTTATTAAGCTGATCGATATTAAGGAACACCCCATCGTGGTGGAGGAACTGGAGGTCAGTTTTGAAGACGCAACCGGAGATTTTGATTATTTTGAAATTACGCGCGGGGATATGACCGAAGAACTGGGTGAACGTCTCGATATAGCCAATGATAAAATGAAACAAATGATTGGAAAGCAGGATGTGATGATCGAAAAACAGGATGTGATGATCGAAAAACAGGATGTGATGATCGAAAAACAGGATGTGATGATCGAAAAACAGGATGTGATGATCGAAAAGCAGGATGTGATGATCGAAAAGCAGGATGTGATGATTGGAAAGCAGGATGTGATGATTGGAAAGCAGGATGTGATGATTGAAAAAATAGATGATAATACATCCATCCTGAAAGACTTCAAATCTGAAACAAACCGAAATTTCACACAACTTACAAATATAATGGAAAAACACGATGTTAATGCACAGGAGCGGATTGCTGCTCTTACAGAAGAGGTTTCTGATATTAAAGCGCGGCTTGTTCGAGTGGAATCAGCGCTTGTCTGAACTGATTTTCATTTCAGATGAATATAAATATACAGTGCAGTCATTTTCGAAGTAAATGTTCATGACATTTCAGGACACCCACAAGCATGAAAATGCTATTTTCACAGCAAAAAAATAAATTTTGGAATTATGACTCAAATTATTTCTATTAATCCCTGGACAGAACAGATCATTGGAGTGAACCAGGAATCAATGATTTCAGAAGTAGATGAAAAAATTGACAATGCAAAAAAAGCATTTGTGTCATGGAGGGATCTATACATCAATGAACGTATTCTTTTTTTAGAAAAAATATCCGGAAACCTTGAGAAAAATAAAGCCAGATTGGCTGACATGATATGCGAAGAAGTGGGAAAACCAGAAGCAAGTGCACAATGGGAGGTTAATGATGCAATCAATAGCATAACATACTATACAAACCAGATAAAATCTTTGCATAAAATTGATATAAAAATTAACAAATATGGTTTAAAAGACACAAAAGCCTTCGTTGATTACACACCATACGGGGTAATTGGTTTAATTACTCCCTGGAATTATCCATGTTGTCTTTCTTTCTGGACAATTGTACCAGCTCTGTTAAGTGGAAATACTATTGTCTATAAACCATCTGAATATAGCTCTTTTGCTGGCAGGATAATTTTCGATATTATAGATGAAGTTCTCCCTCCAAATGTTTTTAATATCATACTTGGTAGCAAAAGTATCGGCAAACATCTGGTAAGATCAGATATCGATAAATTATTTTTTACAGGAAGCGTTAAAGCAGGACATGATATTGTAAAAAATATTGGCATTAAACCATATTCATTAGAGCTTGGTGGTAAGGATGCATTCCTTGTTTGTAAAGACGCAGACATTGAAATGAGCACTGGTGCAGCTATATGGGGTGCATTCACAAACGCCGGCCAGGTTTGTACATCACTTGAAAGATGTTATGTGCACGAGGATATTTTAGATGAATTCTTGAATTTATTAACACAAAAAGTTTCAAATTTGACAATTGGCGAAGATATTCAACCACTTATCAGTAATGAGCAGCTAAAGAAAGTTCAATCGCATCTGGACGATGCAAATGAAAAAGGTTGCAAAGTCCTGGCAGGTGGACAAAGAGCAGATATGAAAGGATATTTCTTTGAGCCTACTATATTAATTGATGTTGATCATTCGATGAAAATAATGAACGAAGAAACATTTGGACCAGTTCTGCCAATAATGACATTTACGAATGAAGAAGAGGCTGTAGATCTTGCAAATGATTCAAAATATGGTCTATCTGCATCCATCTGGACTAAGGATATAGCAAGAGGAATAGAATTGTGCAAAAAAATTAAGGTCGGGATGGCACTAATAAATGAAATTAATTTTGCATTCGACGGGGGAGATTATTGGGGCGGTATAAAGGAGAGTGGAAATAAATCATCAGAAAGCAAATTGATGCAATGCCTGATGGCAAAATCCTATATCGTGCATTCCGGGACAGAAAAAAGAAGTAGATGGTACTGATATTATTCAAAAAACCCATACATCAACTTCCCCTTTTGTTAATGTTTCATCCTCCCCGATCACTACAAAACCATCCGCATACGCTATCGATGTGATCAGGCCGGATCCATTAAACGTGGGATATGCAACTCCTCCTGACAGTTTAACCGGAAGATAGCGACGCATTCCATATTCTGAAGTCACATCCTCTGACAATCTTGCACTCCCTGTTTCCCTGGTAAACAAAAGATGTGCCATAGATCTCAGCATCGGAAGTAAAAATACATTAGCACAGACCAGACATGACGTTACATTTCCAGGCATACAGAGAATCGGTTTTTCATCTATTTTACCAGCGAGCATTGGCATACCAGGCCGCATCCTGAGACCGTGGAAGAGAATATCCCCCATCCCGAAAACCACCTGCGGCATAAGGTCTTTTTTCCCAACAGAAACACCTCCCGACGTAAGGATTATGTCATATTCAACTCAACTTTGGAAACCTATAAACCTCCCTAGTACCGGCATCCATCAATATCCCTCCGTCTTTCATCACAATGGTCTTGCTGGCATATTCTGCCACCACACCCATGTCGTGGCTTATCAGGATTATCGTTTTCCCTGCTTCGTTCAACATCTTCATCCGGGCAAGGAACTTATTCAGATGTCCCCGGTCCTGCCTGGTGGTGGGTTCATCCAGCACGATAATATCAGGTTCCATGGACAGTATGGAATCAACCGCCAATCTCTGCCTCTGGCCCCGGCTCAGTGAGTGCGGGAGCATTGACGAGGTGCTGCTGAATATCAAGATGAGGGCACATGTAAAAGGGATGATTGCCGGGGCTGGCAGGACCAGGTCCGAACTGCTGGAGGCTAACAGGGTGGGCCAGATCAATAATATGTTCTGGTTGATGATGAGGTGGAGGGATTTTTGCTGATGCAGGATGATTTGGTGGTGTGTATTATGCATGTGGGGAGGTTATGAATTGTATTGGTAGGTGCAGCCTGGGATAAAATCGAGATGTTGGTAAAAGTAAATAGGTAGTTTTTAAAATCTGATAAT
>Ga0255422_1020_pt1 | contig 35106 bp, 37 predicted proteins | sample ANMaggSeSYBR02D3_FD_182631 | JGI IMG/M metagenome (GOLD analysis project Ga0255422, IMG submission 182631) | Sediment cell enrichment communities from methane seep in Santa Monica Basin, California, United Staets - ANME aggregate JGI... | ecosystem: Environmental > Aquatic > Marine > Cold seeps >... | reverse complement strand
ATAAAAGGAGAGTAAGAAACTGAATTCTCCCATAGAACCATTTCTAATAGCCCTTGACAGTTCTGTTTTGGTGGATATTTCTAAAGATTATTTTCACAAGAATAAAAGCCACCAACAGCAGGCAACGAATGTTTTAGAATCTCTTTATAACAAAGGTGCTATACCACTTCTAACATGGCATCACATTGAAGAACTCTTAGCTCATAGAAATGATAAAATTGTGTCGAACTCTATCCAATTGCTCCAAGAACTCCCTATTGTTGCATCACTAATATGCTGTAGCGCGCCCTACCATATAGGATCTATAGTTGATATTGAAACTGTTGAATTTAATATTATTTTGGATAATAAGAATATATCTCTAAAAAGCATTACGGAAAAAACCAGAAACGATATATTTGATTTTTGCTCAGGAGAAGACCTTCTTTATCCATATATACCTCAGCTTGAAACTTTGCGACGTGCAGTATTTGCGAAAGAAAATAGAAAGAAAGAGATTGCTTCTATTTCAAGAGCACAGTCAATCAAACCTCAAGACCCCAAGCTTTCCACTTTAAGAAAAGATAAACTTCGATCTTTAGAGTCGGCAAGTGGCATATTGAATAAAATGCAAACCAAGCTAGAAGAAGAAATATGCCAAAAGGGAGATAAAAAAATTAATAGTCCTGAAAAAACTGCAAATGAGTTTTTCAAAAGTGTATTAAAATCTGGAGAAAGTATGTACACCTCTTCTGGATCGACAGAAAAGCGTTTCTTGAAAGAATTTGGGATTAAAATCGAAGAAACTAAAGATTTTAAAACACTCGATCAAATACTGTATCTTGCAATATTCAAAAAAAGGCGTGAGGTTATTTCTAGAAATTTCCCAGATAATAAGAAAAACGGTATCATAGGAATCAAAGAGAAAAACTGTCCTACTTGGCTACTATGGAAAGAACTACACAAAATCAGAACAAAGGCTGAAAGAGCAAGTGGTAGCGACTTAAATGATGGTTACTTAGCAGGGCTTGTTTATTATGCAGATTTAACAATAGTGGACAAAAGAACCAACGAATTTCTTACACAAATAGAACGAAAAAACAAACTTTTAAAATCTATGATTAATAAATATGAAAAGCTATCACACTACTCTCAAATCCTGAATTATTTACCAGAACAATAGTAATCACAGGCATGCAGCGGGCCCATGATTTTATGCGTTTCTTGTTTTATTTTTGGTCTTTTGCGGAGATCGCAGACATATATTTTGTCTGGTTTTATGAGCTAGTGAAAACCAGGGACCTGTTGATTTTGCCGGCGGTTTTTTAACATCGGGGGATAAGGGCTATTGAGACGGAATCAGATAGTTAAAAAATAAACGGAAAGAAACTATTATGATGACATTACGACAATTTTCTGCGGAGCCATCCACAATTCCCACCATTACCAGTTGGTATCTGGCTGATTTGAGTAAAGCGCAGGGTAAACAGGAATTGTTCACTCATCAATCTCCTCAAAAACTCAAGATTCTTCGAGAACATGCCCTGATTGAGAGCGCTGTTTCTTCAAACCGCATTGAAGGTATAAATGTTGACCAGTCCCGGATTAATACACTTATTTTGGGGGAACCGTTTTTAAAGAACCGGGATGAAGAGGAGATTCGAGGCTACCGTGACGCTTTGCGACTCATCCATGAAAAGGCCGACGGAATTGACGTTTCAGAGAAAACTATCCTGAAATTTCATAAACTCTCGCGCGGGCAAATATGGGATGCGGGCAAATATAAGGAGAAGAATATTGATATCATTCAGAAATATCCTGATGGCCGCCAGCGGGTGCGCTTTGAAACTGTTCCCGCAGATCAAACACCTCAAGCTATGAGCGAAATGATTGAACTCTGGTCTCGTGGGCTTCGAGAACGATGGGCTCACCCTTTTGTCCTTCTGTCCGCCCTGAATCTCGATTTCCTGTGCATTCATCCCTTTCGTGATGGCAATGGCCGAGTCTCGCGTCTTCTTTTGCTGCTGACCTGTTACCACTCAGGCCTTGAAGTTGGCCGCTATATAAGCATAGAACGGCTGATTGAACAAAACAAAGAACGCTACTACGAAACGCTTGAGCAAAGCTCGCAGGGCTGGCATGAAGGCAAACATGACCCATGGCCTTATATCAATTACATTCTCTCCATTCTCAAAAATGCTTATCGTGAATTTGAAAATCGCGTTGATCAGATGAAAAGTCCCCGCGGAGCCAAAACAGAGCAGGTCGAGGCAGCGGTTAAAGCATTTTCCGGAACATTTACCCTCTATAAACTTGAATGCGCATGTATGGGTGTTAGCCGGGATATGGTTAGAAAAGTGCTGAGAAATTTACAAAAGACCGGATTCGTGGAATGCCTAGGCCGTGGTCCCGGGGCGGTTTGGCAAAAAAAGGGTAGTACCCTTAAAAAAGGGTAATAAAGAGGGTAGCAAGGCAAATAGCACAAACACCTGATGAAAAGACATATGTAGAGATCCCCTTTATTGGTGCAGCGGGGGTGTAGCAGGTCAAGATTGCTCATTAAATTAACCATTAATATAATCTCTTGACTTTGAGTTAAATAAATTCAATAATCAACTCAGATATTGGGTCAATTCATAAATTAAACGACTCAAATATTAATACAATAAAATGGAAAATCAACTCATCTCATGAAATACATTTGGCAAACCAAATCCTGGCCTGACTTTACATGGGACAGCGATAAGCTATTAAAGCCTCTGGGAAATATCCGATTCAGTCAAGGTTCCCTTATAACACAGATCAGAGAGTTAGGTTTTGAAATTCAGCAGACTGCCCGTGCAGATATCCTGGTTGAGGAAGCATTAAAGACTTCAGCCATTGAAGGTGAAAAAATAGATCCCGATGCCGTTCGATCTTCTGTTGGACGCAGACTTGGCCTTCCAGATGCTGGGTTGAAGGATGTAAGAGACCAAAAAGCAGATGGTCTTGTAGAGATCCTGCTGGATGCGACAGTTAACTATTCACAAAAATTGACGCCAGAGCGGATTTGGGGTTGGCATGCGGCACTCTTCCCGACGGGTTATTCCGGCATGGTAAAGATATCTGTAGGTCGATGGCGAAACGATAAGGAGGGCCCGATGCAGGTTGTTTCCGGACCTATTGGGCAGGGAGAAGTTCATTTTGAAGCACCTCCAGCAATAAAGCTTGAAAAAGAAATGCGAGCTTTCATTTCCTGGATAAATGGGAAAAGCCACTTAGATGGCATCATCAGGGCTGGGCTTGCCCATATATGGTTTGTTACAATTCATCCGTTTGATGACGGGAACGGACGAATTGCAAGAACTTTGACAGATATGTTACTTGCAAGAGATGAAAACAATCCAAAGAGATTTTATAGCCTTTCTTCACAAATTATGGCTGACCGAAATGATTATTGTGAAATTCTGAAGACCACACAAACAGGTACTGGCGATATTACGGATTGGCTGAAATGGTTTCTTGAATGCATGAACAGGGCAATTCTGAATTCCAATACCCTGCTTGAAAAAATTATGATAAAGGCCCGATTCTGGAAGGAGTTTGCACAGACAAGACTCCACGAGCGGCAAACCAAGGTGATTAACCGGTTACTTGATGCTGGCGCTGATGGATTTAAAGGAGGGTTGAAGAACAAGAAATATATGGGGATAGCACATACCAGCCGTGCCACCGCTCAGAGGGAATTAGCCGATCTTGTAAAAAAAGACATTTTAATCAAAAGGCCTGGAGGGGGCCGGAGTGCCAGTTATGATCTTGACTGGAAAAGGTGGTCTTCCTTTGACACCAATTCTCCCTGACACCAATTCATCTCAGACCGTGTTGATACGATTGATATACCATGTTAACGGCTTGCCGACTTCAATTCTTGCTCGATGCGCTCAGCCAAAAACATTTTCATTAGCGATTGATATGGGATGTCATGTTTATTGGCCAATACCTTGAGTTCTTCAAGCATCAATTCAGGTAAGCGCAAAGAAATTTTGTCTGGTTTATTAAATCCTTTTCTTCGGACATATCATCAAAAATGAACCGCAAACCGGTTATCTGCCCCAATCCGTGTTGATGGTAAGGACGACTGTACCTGTTGGATAGGCCCAGGGGTATTGGAATAAAGTAATTCTTCCAATTCTTGATTGACACCAATTCTTGAGAATCGAGAAAATTTCTCCCTTGATTCCCTTTGCAGCCGGAAGTTCCTTGCCAAGGCTTCCTATATGTGATATTTTAACACTTTAGAGTATGATTTATGTGCTTGATTGATAAAATCCAAAATGGAGAAATAAAAAAATGCCTTCAACTATTCTTGACAACGTAAAGGGGAGTGACTTTCCAAAGATATGGGCGGATAAAATAAATATTATCTCAAACAAAACCTATACTGTCATAGTTCAGCCACAGGAGGAGCGACAGTCACTTCAAAAAATAATGTCTGAAATAAGCGGCAAGGCCAAAACCCGTGGTATGACGCCAGATGTTCTGGAAAATATTCTTGGTAAAAAGATTAAGCACATTCTGTAACGGTATATGATAATTGCGTTTAGTTTTTGATACAAATATTATTATAAGCGCCTTGCTTTTTGATGGTTCAAAACCATCAAAAGCTTTTGATATAGGCATAAATCAAGGAGTTCTTCTCTTTTCTTTACCCACTCTCGCTGAATTAGAAGAAGTTTTGTGGCGAAATAAATTTGACAGGTACATCTCTCACGAAGAACGAAAGCGGTTTCTAACCAGCTTGATTCTTCACTCCACACCTATTGAAACCAATGAAACAATTTCAGAATGCCGAGACCCGAAAGATAATAAGTTTTTGGAACTTGCTGTTTGCGGAAAAGCGGATTTTATCATTTCCGGCGATGAAGACTTGCTTGTTCTAAACCCTTTCCGAAATATTCAGATAATAACCCCTGATAGCTTTCTCAAAATACATTCCAAGTAAGTTCTTTAGGGGGGCGTGCAGTGGCAAGTCTGCTCTTGACTCTTGTGGGACTTACATAGCCATGATGGGGGGTTGCCGGACAGCATAGCAAAAGCATTTATTGATTGGGCGAAAAATGAAAAGCTGTCGTTTTGGCTGGGGGGGCAAGAGACTTAAGGGTCTGCTTGTCCAGGCCTATGATTTCTTTTTCTAAGGTTACTTTCCCAGAGGGCCTCACAGAGCTGTTGTATATCTCCGGGTGAGTATTTCACTAATTTGTATTATGCATATCTGTATAATACAGATTAGTGAAAAATGTCAATCATGAATTTGGAGCAGTTTTTAGGTATGTTTCAAATATTTTTGAAATTTAATCTGTAAAATCTGCGTAATCTGTGGATGGGGTTAAGGAATATATGAAATAAATGAAATAATTGATTTTAATGCCTCATTTCGTGCCATTGGCTGTGAAAAATAATGATCTACATCCAAAGAATGGAAGGTGACCTGTGGGCATAATCGTTTAATATCATTCTCATATTTTTTTTTGAAACCAGTATCAAAAATTTCCAGAATTCTATCTTTACGAGCATAAAGACATAAAACAGGAGTTTTATCCAAACATACACCATGCAAAGGCTCCCAGGTAAATAATTCTGATACAATTCTAAACAGGCTGGTTCTCCTCCGTTCTAACACACCAAAATAATTCTCATTTTTTTCAATTCCCGGGAACAGGAAGTCCATGTAATAGCTGACCGCCTCTATTGTTTTCCTAAGACTTTTATGAGGCGAAAATTTCTCCCGGTAATATGAAAAAAAAGAACTTATAACTGACTTAAGACATAATTTTGAAATTGCATTTATCAGCACCAGCCTTTTAAAAGGTTCCTTTAGGCTGTGAGCCGCATACAGGATGGGGATAGCGGAATAACAAGAAGCTATGCCGTATAAAGGCAAACTTTCTTTTTGGCTCAACCTGAATACATGTAAAAGCATATGCAAGGTATCCTGATTGGAAGATTTAAGTGAAAATTTATCTGATGATCCTCCATGTCCGGAAAAGTTAAAAGAGATAAGGTCATATTTCTTGCGAATTAACCAGCGAAAGGAAATTACCTGTTGTGATAATTTGCCGCCTATCAGTGGAGGAACAAATATAAGACCCTTTGGGGAAGCATTTCTTATACGGCCCCACTCAATGCTCTTATTTTTTTCAGTATATAGATAACCCTTTTCAAAAATTGTCTTCATATAAAACTTGATGAATTTGTCTTTTTAAGAATTCATAATATTGACATGCAGGGCCACATCATTTAAGCTGATAACCTCCTGAATTCACAAGAATTGCTTACTTATTCAATTTTCAATAAATTCGAAGCACTAATCTCGAAATCCGAAACAAATACGAATGACCAAAATTCAAAATTTCAAACATGGTGGAGCGCCATAGATATTGCATAACTACCTGACATGTTTTGGTCATTTGATATTCGAAATTAGATATTGTTTCGAGTTTCGGATTTTGAGGTCCCCACAAACTCTAAATATTAGCACTTTAGCACTGACTTTGACGTTTCCCTGTATTGACATGTTATCTAATAGCAATTACAGTAATTTATTTATATAATTTTCGGAGGCCAATTGTGTACTCAAAAATACTAATACTTCGCTTTCCAAAAACTATGGTTCAAAAGCCTATAGTTTGTTACCTCGTTAAAGATTATGATCTTACATTTAATATCCTTAATGCCACAGTACTTCCCAGAAAAGAGGGAGTTATGGTTCTTGAGCTATCCGGAACCAGAAAAAATTTCAGAGAAGGTGTACAATATCTCAAGACTGAAGGAGTATACGTTCAGAATGCATCCCAGGAAGTAAAGCATGATAATAAGAAATGCACGCACTGCGGAGCATGTACTGCTGTCTGCCCAACCGGCGCTCTATCCATTCAAAGGCCCGAAATGAATATTGTCTTTGATCAAAAAAAATGCAGCGTATGTGAACTTTGCGTACCCGCCTGCCCCCCCAGGGCAATGGAAGTTCGCCCTACAAAGAACGTTTTTTTTGAATGAAACAGTTAACGGCCATAGCGATAAGCGGCGGCGTAGATTCTCTAACAGCAGCATATTTATTAAAAAAACAGGGCCTTAAACTCATTGGTATCCATTTTATAACCGGATATGAAACCAGGCCTACTTATCATACGAATATTAAAGATCCTGCAAACCCGGAAACAAATTTATATGCAACAACTCCCTCAAGCACAAAAGATTACATTTGCCAAAATATCTCTAACATAGCCGAACAACTTGGCATTTGTATTGAAATTATCGACTGTAGTGCTGAATTTAAAAAAAATGTTGTTGATAATTTTATACAAACCTATAAGGCCGGCAAAACCCCCAACCCATGTATGGTATGCAATAGCTCAATTAAATTTGGGACTGTTCTGGATTTTGCCCGCAAAATGGGAGCCACTCATATTGCAACAGGGCACTATGCCAGAGTAATAAAAGACAGAAAAAACAGGTACCACCTTTTTAAAGGTATTGATCCGCAAAAAGATCAGTCTTATTTTCTTGCTTTATTAGAGCAAAAACAACTTGCCGCTGCCTGCTTTCCTCTTGGAAATTTGACGAAATCAGAAGTTCTAAAAATCAGTAAGGAAAAAGGACTTAAACCAATTGCAAGTAGAGAAAGCCAGGACATCTGCTTTATTAAAGACAATAATTATGGATATTTCCTTGAACAACAACAAGGATTTAAACCAAAGCCGGGACTAATAAAAGATCTTAACGGCAACCTTTTAGGCAAACACAGAGGTTTGCATCTTTATACTATTGGCCAAAGGAAAGGCATAAACTGCCCTGCTTCCGAGCCCTATTATGTTGTAAGTATTGATATAAAGCAAAATATTTTGATAGTCGGTTCTAAAAAAGATTTACTATTAAAAAAATGTAAGGTTATAAAAATAAACTGGATAAATCAAGAACCGACTTCTTTGATAAAAGTTTATGTCCGTATAAGATACCGTCACAAAGCAGTAGAGGCCGGTCTTTTACCAATCGGAAAACAAACGGCAATTGTAAAATTTAAAAACCCTCAACTATCAATAACTCCCGGACAGGGCGCTGTATTCTATACAGGAGATGAAGTAATCGGCGGCGGCTGGATTGAAAGCTAAAAAATTAACTTATGCAAAATTATTCCATCACAACATTAGGCTGTAAGGTAAATCATTGCGAGTCAGAATCCATAATTCAGATCTTGAAAGAGTCGGGATGGACTTCTGTTCCTTTAGGAGAAAATGCAGGATTTTGCATAATAAACACATGCACCGTTACACGGAAAGCAGCCATGCAGTCACGGCAGGCAGTAAGACATGCAATACGCTCCAACCCGCGTGCGCGTATAATTGTTACAGGCTGTTATGCACAAACCGAGCCCGATGAGATTAAAAAAATCAAAGGAGTCCATTATATAATCGGTCATGCCGGCAAACATAAAATCCCGGAAATAATTACATCAACAGAAAAAAAAGATTTTGTATTTCCTGTAACCATTTACAATGACATAATTAATGAAAAAACTTTCAAACAAATGCCTGTTGCGCTTGGGGAAAGAACAAGGCCTTTTCTAAAAATACAGGACGGCTGCAACGCTTTTTGCACCTATTGCATTGTTCCTTATGCCAGAGGCCGCAGCCGCAGTATGCCCTTAAAAAACATATTAAATAATATCATCCGGATTAAAAAATCCGGATATCGGGAAGTCGTCCTTTCCGGCATACACCTTGGCCGCTATGGACTCGATCTCTCACCGCAAACAAATTTAACAGAACTCATAAAACATATAAATAAGTCAAGGGCTATTGAGCGCGTCAGGCTAAGCTCAATAGAACCTCTTGAATTAACTGAAGCCATTATAAAAACAGTAGCTGAGTCAGATATTTTCTGCCGTCATTTCCATATTCCTTTGCAGAGCGGAGATGATTCAATATTAAAAAAAATGCGACGGCCATATACAAGATCAATGTTCAGAAAGTTACTATATAGAATTCATGAATTAATACCTGATGCCGCAATAGGAGTTGATACTATTATAGGATTTCCGGGCGAAACTGAGGAAGCCTTTGAAAATACATATAATCTAATTGAAGAACTGCCGGCGACCTATCTCCATGTCTTTCCTTTTTCATCCCGCAAAGGAACACCTGCAAGCAGCTTCCCGGATAAAGTACCATCAAAGATTATTAAAGAAAGATGTAAAATAATGCGTGATCTGGGAAATATCAAAAAAAAGGAACTTTATAAAAAAAATATCGGGAAAAAGGTTGAAGTTCTTATAGAGGGAAAAAGAGACAAAGCAACAGGCTTTTTAAAAGGTATGACTTCAAATTATTTGCCGATATTTTTGAGCGGAAATGATGATTTGAAGAATACAATAGTTGATGCTAAAATTGAAAAAATAAATAACGATAATTCTTTATTGGGAACTATTTGATCCCCTTTTCTTTTTTTATCAATTCATACGCCCCTTGAATCTCCCGGAACTTATCATTAGCAAATTTTGTAAACTCTTCAGGAAGACCCTTTGATGCAATCTTATCGGGATGGTATTCTAATACCAGCTTTCTGTACTGCTTTTTTATCTGAGCATCTGAATCCTTTCCGCTGCATCCGAGAATTGCATAATATTTTTCAAAATCCTTGATATATCTGGACTTAAGTTTACTGTATTCCGCATCATTGAAGTTGAATACTCTTGCAGCAGAGTGAATAAGCTGTTCTTCACTCTCACTAAGGACTCCATCGGCAACAGATACTCTAAAAAGCATATCCATCATAAGTTCCAAAAGCTGAGGCTGTCTGCTAAACTGCATGTAGAACTGATTCGCAAAATCATGGAAGGTCTCCTGAGATCTGGTAGCTGCATGAAAAATGTTCATGGCAAGTCTTCTGCTTTCAAGATTAAGGTTTAAATCTTTAATCATAAAGTCCTCTATGGAGTTAATTTCTTCCTTTGATATGCTGCCATCAGCTTTAGCAAGCTTTGCAAGCATTGAAAATGCCGCTATAAAAAAAGTAAACTGAGACTCTTCGCCTGATGAAAGACGTGCATTATCATTAACATAGTATTGCTTTTTGCTTGAATCAAAAGTATGTCCAAATGCAGCTCCTGCGACAGCACCGAGAGGGCCGCCTAATGCAAATCCTATAGTACCTCCAACAACTTTTCCAAACCAACCCATATTATTATCCTTCTCCTTAAAAAATTTATTCGTTTATAATGCAAGAATTAATAAGTTAATGCATTATAAGAAATTTACAAACTCAAAAATGATTTCGAATTATAGTATAATTAGTGCCTGAACGAAAACCCCTCTTTTTGTCATTTCGACCGAAGGGAAAAATCTTGTAGTTGGTTACAGCTTGAAATTGGAAATTAGAAATTTGGGAGAGATGAAACTCTGCCCAAAATTGAATGCGTTTATCAACAGTACAAAAGCATGAAGGCCAAATTTCCAATTTCAATGTTTCGTGAACGCTTATCTCTTACTTTAATCCGCTGAAATCAATACCAATGAAAATTATTTTGATCTTATGAGCATATTTTTCATTGACAGCAATCAATGCAAGGTTTATATTATGCTCAAATGAGCGTAATTGGAGAGAATATTCAATGCCCAGACCCAAAAAGCCCAGATTTGTATCCGCCTATCCGGCCATTGCTGCTTTTGTTCCTCAGGGAGTGATCGTTACGGGCGAGATTTTTATGTCCGTGGAAGAACTGGAATCCATCAGGCTGAGCGATTTTGAACACCTGGATCAGGAAACGGCCGCAAATATGATGGAGGTATCCCGGCATACCTACGGACGAATTCTTGCCAATGCCCGCAGCATCGTAGCAGAAGCCATGGTTACCGGAAAAGCTCTGAAAATCGGGGGCGGTGCATATGAATTTCGCGGCATGGGCGGGCGTCGACAAAGAAGAGGCGTAAGAAGGCATGGAAGGAGGTGAGCAATATGCCACAAGGAGATAGAACAGGCCCCCAGGGCCAGGGCCCGAAGACGGGACAAGGCCTGGGTAAATGTGTTCCTAAAGGAGGAAACCCCGCACCGCAAGGTCAAGGACGTGGTGCTGGCAGGGGTCAAGGCCAGGGAGCAGGCAGAGGTGACGGCCGAGGTCAAGGAAAAGGCAGAGGAACTGGACAAGGCCGCGGTAACAGACGGTAATCATTCAATCCAAAACAAAAATCATTGAGGGCTCGGAAAAAAATAAGTCGGGATGCAAAAATGCCAAGTTATTTTTTCCGAGCCCTAAGGAGGTAATACTATGCCAGGATTTGATCAAACAGGTCCGATGGGTGCCGGCCCCATGACCGGCGGAGCCAGGGGCCGTTGTAATCCTTCAAATGCGGGATACAATCCCAGGTTTACTGAAGGCTTTAGCTATGGCAGAGGTTTAGGGCTAAGACGCGGATTTCGAGGTGGATTCGGCCCGGACAGGGGTTTGGGACGCGGTTTTGGCAGAGGTTACGGGTATCCGCCTGCTGTTGGCCCGGCCTATCCGGCGGACGCATCAGATGATATAGACATGCTACGGGCTGACGCCAATTACATGAAAAAATCATTGGATACTATCAATAAACGAATTGAGGAATTGGAAAAGAAACCTTCCGCATCATCTTAATTGAGCCGCAGTGCCGGGAGGCTGCATGATACCAAATGAATTAAGGGGTGGTAAATTATACTGCCCCTTAATTTTTCAACTCGTCTGTATTTAGATCAGCGTGTAAAAAATGCAAGAATACCATGTAGAAAAGCGCAGACAAATAAAATAATTCCTGTTTTTTTGTGAATTCCCAACGATACCTTAATTAAACGCAGACCTGTTCCAAGCTGAAAAACAAGTAAAATAAAATTGCAAATTCCGAGAATCAAAATAATCGATAATCCGCCGATCTTCATTAAACCTCCTGCCGGTTAATTTTTTATAAAAACCTTCTTTATCGCCTTTTTTTTGCTTCCGTGGATATTGCAGCTTGCGTCAGCTTCAATTATTACGTCATCAGTTACTATGTATTTAATTTCCTCGGTAAAATTTTTAGCTTTAGGTCTTTTATACTTATACTTACCATAGTTCCATCTTGCTATCTCTTCACCATTAACCTTTATAGAAACCCATTTTGTATAATGAAAATAATTATTGGCGCTGTGTGTAACATGGACTTTTATTGTGATTTCAGTTCCTCTTTCAACTGAATTCGGAGCTTCCAGTAAAACCGAGGACTGATTTGCAAAAGCTGCGTCTGATGAAATGCAAGAAATAAAAATAAATACAGCCACAAGTAACTCTATTCTCAGTTTTTTCATAATCAGTTACTCCTTAAGTAATTTTGTATGACAGCTTAACAATGAATTGTTCTATTTACAATATATAATTATTGATTTTCACATCTAAAAAGGACTATAGATTAAAAATAAAATTTCAAATAGAGAAGGCATGATGCCGGCCTATGAGCCAAGGCCAACGAAAGAAAGTTAACCCTGAACGGTGAACCCTGAACCCTAAGGATTTGCGTGAGTTTAAAACGTTCCATAAAAAGCGGATTCGGATTTGGCCTGACATCCGGTATAATTACGACTCTTGGTTTAATTATTGGGTTATACTCCGGTGCTCACTCAAGGGAAGTTATCATAGGCGGCATATTGACAATAGCTGTTGCCGATGCGTTATCTGATGCCCTTGGTGTTCATATTGCCGAGGAATCAAAAAAACATCCGACTATAGAAATATGGGAAGCCACACTTTCAACTCTGTTTTCTAAATTCGTTTTTGCAATAACCTTCCTGTTGCCGATGTTGATTTTCTCTCTTAAACAGGCAATTGTTGTCAGCATAGTATGGGGACTTCTTCTGTTGAGTGTTTTCAGTATTTACGTTGCAAATGAACGCGGGGTAAATCCATGGAAGGTAGTAATGGAACATATCTCTATTGCCGTGTTAGTCATATTCCTTACGTATTATGTAGGAATATTGATACGTCATAATTTTTCATAAAACTTAAACCAAATGAGTTTTGACATTTTTTGGTACGTAATATGTAAGTTAAAAGGAGGTTAAGCCATGTCAAATAATAAAGTCAACAATTCAATTGATTTTGAAAAGGCTCTTAAAATTGGCCGTCCGCCAAACGTAGTAAAGCTTTTCCCCAATTCAAAAGCATTAATCGTTAGTGGAAAGTTTATAGACAGAGCTATGATTACAAAGGGTAAAGCGATCTCAATGGCTGCTAATGGCAGAAATTATTTTGTGATACGTGGAGCTCTTAAGGCCGCTCAGCGCGCAAATTCGCCCATTATCATTGAAATCGCCAAGTCAGAAGGTGGCGCAAATGCCTATTGTGCAGTAAATTACTGGAACATTGCCAGGATTGTTGACGCTCTGTGCAATGAAATGAATATCACGATACCGGTAGCTTTGCACGCAGATCACTATGGCATAAAAAAAGATGAAGATATTGAAGAGGCAAAAACAGAAATCCCTACGTTATTTGAAGCAGGAATTACATCTATTGCAATAGATGCTTCACACCTGCCTGATGACAAGAATCTTATTGCGAACATTGAGCTAACTCCATTTATCCCCGAATGGGCAGGCCTTGAAACAGAGGTTGGTGAAATTAAGGGCAAAGAAGGCCTTTCAACAGTGGATGAAGCTTTGTTTCTCATACAGGGCCTAAATGCCAATAATATTTTCCCTGACTGGATAGCATTAAATAACGGAACAACTCATGGTATAGAGGCAAGCGACCAGGGAATTCAAGTAAACCTGACTGCTGAAATCCACGAAGCTTTAGCAAAATACAACATGTCTGGTGCACAGCATGGAACATCCGGAAACAGCTCTGAGAGGTTGAGAGAGATAGCAGCTAAAACCAGAACCACCAAAGCAAATGTGGCTACAGCTCTTCAAATGATTTCATGGGGTCTGGAGGTTAATGATTACGGAAATGCCAGGCTTGATAATGAGGGCAAGTTTATCAAGGTAAAAGGCGAAGGCGTCACTGAAAATATATGGTCTGAAATAGTTGCCTATGCTGACTCAAAAGGGATTAAAGGGGGGAATTACAAGAAGCTTAACCTGCCGTTTGAAAACAGGCTGCTTGGACAGCCAAAAGAGATAAAAGAAAGAATGTCAAAACGAGTCGAAGAATTTATATATAAAATGCTTGTAAATGTATTGAATGCACAGGATACAGCTCCTATTGTTATAAGCTCCATACTTGATTCCGGGACTTACTATCCGGGCCCAAAAACAAAAAGACTTGAAGATCCAGTTGAATGGACACAGGAAAAAATTGTTAAAAAAGCAAAATCTATTATCACCGACAAAGGATCTAAGGGAAATTTTGACGATTAAGATGCAAAAAAAATCTTTTTGTCATTTTTGCGGGGCAAAGCTTTCTGAAAAGCTATTACAAGGAACCATTCGCCTTTTCTGCAAAAAATGCAATGAAGCCATTTACGAAAATCCGGTGCCTGCTTCCTGCCTTGTCGTGGTTGATAATAAGGAAAGAATATTGCTCGTTAAAAGAAGCGTAGAGCCAAAAATTGGCTTCTGGTGTCTGCCCGGGGGATTTATTGAGCTTGGCGAGACGCCCGAACAGGGCGCTTTAAGAGAACTGAAAGAAGAAACCAGCCTTTCAGGTAAAATCGAGATGCTTCTGGGCGTTACAACAAATATCAGCCCAAGATATCATAGCGTTCTTATGGTCGGTTATCTTATAAAAAATTATAATGGTATCCTTAAAGCAGGCGACGATGCATCTGATGCAGCTTATTTTAATTATAACGATCTGCCGGAAATTGCCTTTGAAAGCCATAGGAGCTTTATCAGAATATATTATTCGGCCTATGCTTGTCATTAAATCAGTTATGCTGGATGGAGCCCTAGATTATAAACTAGAAGATAAATATGCACATACCTTCTTATAAAATACATAATGTTCTCAAAGTATTAAGCGAACAGCTCACACGTAAAACTTTTGAGCAAAATAAATTTCAGGAACAAAAACCAACTATAAAAGGAATCAATAAAGCATCTGACGGAAAGCGTCAGGCAATCATCAAAAAAGTTGCTGATGAAATTTTTGATAGAGTCATTCGTTCAGGAATTAAAAAAAAGTTGGGGGTGAAATTAGTTTTAAATTAAAAAAACCCGGCCCTGAATATACCGAAGAAGAAAATGAATTTGTTTTCAATACAATTGATAATAAAGATGAAAAAAATTCCGGCAGGCTTTTAATATCAGATGGCAGCGTATTGATCAAACAGCTCGAACAAGTGGTTAAAAAAAATGAATTATCTGAAAGTCTATAGTATGCCAATCACCAGCTTTTTCGAACCTTTACACCACATGAATCCAGGTATGTTTTAATCTCTGAAACAGTGTATGTGCCATAATGAACCATTGACGCAATAAGCGCCGCATCGGCTTTTCCTTTAGTCAAAACTTCGCGAAGATGCTCGGGTTTTCCGGCACCCCCTGATGCGATTACAGGGATACTAACATTCTCTGAAATAAGAGAGGTCAGTTTCAGCTCATAACCATCCTGAGTTCCATCTGCATCTATAGAATTTAAACAAATTTCTCCGGCCCCAAGTTCTTGTGCTTCAACTGCCCATTTCAGCGCATCAATACCCATATACTTTCTTCCCCCATTGATTACTATTTCATAACCAGAAGGAATTTTTACACTTTCCCCAACATATTTTACATCCATACCAAGGACTATGCACTGGCTTCCAAAAATTTCAGCTCCTTTAGATATAATTTCATGGTTTTTAACTGCCGCTGAATTAACGCTTACCTTTTCAGCCCCGGCCAACAGTACATTTCTCATGTCATCTACGTCACGTATCCCTCCGCCCACTGAGAAAGGTATAAATATTGTTTCAGCCACACGTCTTACCACATCAATCATGATATTTCTTTTTTCGTGAGATGCGGTAATATCGTAAAAAACAATCTCGTCTGCACCGGCTTCATAGTAGAAAGATGCCATTTCAACGGGATTTCCAATATCCACATTATTCTCAAAACGTATGCCTTTTGTTGTCCTTCCTTCACGAACGTCAAGGCATGGGATTATGCGCTTACTTAACATATCTTTTTCCTACAGCATTATCAGAAATCTACAAACTCATTTTTATGTGTCATTTAATTCTATTAACAGAAATTTGAAAACTCAGATATGAGATTAACCTGGAATCCACATACAAAAATTCTTCAGCAAAGACAGCCCGGGTCTCCCGCTTTTTTCAGGATGAAACTGGGTGGCAATTATGTTATTGAATCCAATAACCGATGCAAAAGAAATTCCGTAATCCGTTGTAGCCAGAATATGTTCTGAATCGTTTGGATTTGGATAGTATCCATGAACAAAGTAGAATTCATCATCCTCATGCAAATCCGAAAGAACCGGATGTTTTTTAATGTTTTCCAAGCCGTTCCACCCCATGTGAGGAATTTTTAACCGGCTGCCATCTTTAGATTTAATATCCAGCGGAAATGCCTTAACAAATCCATCTATTATCTTAAGACAAGGTGTTTCATTTTCTTCGCTATATTCCATGATTATCTGAGTGCCGAGACATATGCCAAGTATTGGTTTGCCGTCAATAACCGCCTGTTTTATAGGTGAATCCAGTCCAAGACGTTTCAAACTGTCCATAGCAGCACCGGCGGCGCCGACTCCGGGGAATATTATCCGCTCCGAACTGTCTATTGTTTTCATGTTATTTGTAACAATGCACTTAAACCCTAAATATGAAACAGCCCGTTCCACACTTGCAAGGTTGCCCGCATCATAGTCTATAATAGCAATCATATTAATGAACACTCTTTTTATTTAGTGGCTGAACCGTTACCTTTTCTTTTGGCTTCTTCCCATAATTTATTCATTTCACCCTGAGAAACAGATTCTATTTTTCTCCCGTTTTTTAATATAACTTTCTCCATATATTTAAAACGATTTTCAAATTTTTTAATGGAATCCGCCAGAGCATTTTCAGGATGAACGCGCGCAAATCTGGCTACATTTACAAGGGTAAAGATAACATCTCCGATTTCTATTGCCGAACTTTCCTGATTTTTACCTGATTTATTTAATTCGGTCTTTAATTCAGACCATTCCTCCTCAACTTTCTGCATAACACTTGAAATATTATCCCAGTCAAATCCCACCCTTGCTGCGCGCTCTGAAATCCTGTAGGCACGCCTCAAAGCGGGAAGGCCTGAAGGGATAGAATCCAATATCGATTTATTTCCACTATGTGTTTTTTCATTCATCTTAATCCGGTGCCACTGTTTTCTTAAATCATCAGAGCGGCTGACCTTACTATCACCAAAAACATGAGGATGACGACGTATCATTTTTTCTTTATTTACAGAAGCAGCGTCTTCTATATTAAAAGAGCCCATCTCCTGAAACAGCTTGGCTATAAATAGAATATGGAACAAAACATCTCCCAGTTCTTCGCAGATATCATCGGTATTTCCTGATTCAATTGCTTCTAAAAGCTCATATATCTCTTCTACAAGATAAACCGACATGGAACGGGGTGTCTGCTTTTTATCCCATGGGCATCCGTTTTCCCCTCTTAACGTGTCAATAAGTTTATTTAAAGCATTTATTCCCAAACTTATCCCTTAAAAATTTTAGCAGTTAGCTTTTAGCAGTTAGCTTTTAGCAATTAGCCTTTAGCTTAAAAAATCAAACAGATAACACATTCAGCTAAGAGCTAATGGCTTTTTCACAAATCTTCACATCGGTAAATAAGCTGAAACTATTGCCAGCATTAAAAAAAAACTTTTCGGTCAGGCACTAATCAGGGGGGATAGTTAGCTTTTCTTCCAGGCCTTTTTTAATTCCTCAATTTTAGATACAAACTGATGTTTCATATCTTCAGGAATTACTTTAGCCATCTTTTCAGAAAAAAATGAAACATGGGGGGAAAGAATAGAGTCTTTGACTATCGGTGCCCCCTTTGGGAGGAAGGCGGTAAAAGCTATCAACAAAACAGAAACCATTAATGTTGCCTTAATTATCCCAAATCCAGCTCCGCAAATACGATCAAACCAGCCTAAAAATGCAATATTTAGAATATACTTGATTACTACACCAAGAATGCTGATAATAAGGAAAACTATGCAAAAAATAATCAAAAAGCTAATTATATGAAGGTACGATTTGTCTAAAATCCATCCTGATAGTGGTCTTGCAACTTCCAGGTAATAAGTATAAGCTGCATAGAATCCTCCTAAAACACCAACTATCGAAGACATTTCCTTGATAAACCCTCTAAAAAAACCTCTTATCAGGCAAAATCCAAAAACAATTACAATCAAAATATCAAACTTATTCATAGCGTTCCTTTAAAGTAAAATAGCAACAAAAAGACAACTATTTATTTTAACACGTTTTTAAATGCAAAAAATAATTGAACTAAAAATTATAAGTTTTTTTAAAATAACAAAGCGGATTTTATGAGTCAAGGTGTTTTTATTTGAAGGCAATTAGCCACAAGATGCAGTTTGCATTATCTGAAAAAGTTATGATAGGTTATAAGCCCTATGGATGAAAACTCAATCAATAAGAAGATAAAACTGACTTTCTCAGATATAGATCTGACAAAACAGCTTTTCGGCGAACATAACCATAATCTTCAAAAAATTGCTGAAGCTGTGGGCATTACAATCCACGCAAGAGGCAGCACTGTTATTATTCAGGGCGACAGCATTGCAACAAACCTGGCCAAAAATATACTAAATCAGCTTTACGGCCTTTTAAAGGAAAAACTTCCTGTCTATCCCAGCGATATTGATTATGCGGTAAGGGCTCTTTGTTCTGATGATAATATCAAGCTTAAAGATATTTTTCTGGATAAAGTGTTCATTGCATCAAAAAAGCGCTTTATTACACCCAAAAATCGCTCTCAAAAAGAATATATTGATGCTATCCGCAATTATGATATGGTTTTTGGAATAGGGCCTGCGGGAACAGGCAAAACATATTTGGCTATGGCTATGGCTGTTTCAGCTCTTTCAAAAAAACAGATAAACCGAATAATTCTCACGAGGCCGGCGGTTGAGGCTGGTGAGACTCTGGGCTTTTTGCCCGGGGACCTGACGGAAAAGGTTGATCCGTATCTAAGACCTCTTTATGATGCGCTTCACGATATGATGCGTTTTGAAAAGGTTTCCAATCTCATGCATCAAGGAATTATAGAAGTAGCACCCCTTGCTTTTATGCGTGGAAGAACATTAAATGATGCTTTTATTATTTTAGATGAAGCACAAAATACAACGTCTGAACAGATGAAGATGTTCCTGACCCGAATAGGCTTTAACTCCAAGACCGTAATAACCGGCGATATTACCCAGACAGATCTTCCGGTTAATAAATCTTCCGGACTCATAGAAACAAAAAATATTTTACAGGGAATAGATGGAATAGAGTTTGTTTTTTTCTCAAAAACAGATGTGGTTAGGCATAAATTAGTTCAGAAAATTATCAATGCGTATGAAGAGCTGGAAGCAAGTAAAAAAATAACACAATAAATCCCTTATGAACATAGAAAAAAAGAATAAAGCAATTAAAAATTTTTTTGCCTCAAGCAAATCTATCAGATGGTTCATTCTAATAGGTTTCACCATAATATTTACCATTATCCTTTATCCGACTCTTATAATAACAAAACATTCCTATAAGTTAGGAGATGTTGCTGAAAGAGATATTAAAGCACCCAAATATTTTCTTATTGAAGATGAAGAAGCTGAAGAGGAAAACCGTAAAAAGGCTGCTGAAGAGGTTTTAACTGTTTACGATAACAATGCGTCTCTTAGCGTAAAACTTAGCCGGAATGTAAAACAAGTTTTTGCTGAAATGGCTGATATTTTCGAAGCATACAAAGAAAATCAAGGCAATGCTTCATCAAATAAAGAGATAAAACCGTTATCATTAAATGAAAAACTCCGGCAGCTCAAAGAGAGCTTTGAGGAAGCAATCGGCATCACGGTAAGCGATGATGCATATAAAATTCTTATAGAAGAAAAATTTTCAAACAATATCGCCGATCTTATTTCCAGAATTCTAACAGAGATAATAAATAATGGAGTTGTTATTAACAAAGATATTCTTCTTAAAGAATCAGATAAAGGAATAATATTAAGGGATGTTGAAACAAAGACTGAAAAAGTCGTTTATGATCTTAAGTCATTATATGGTCTTGACCAGGCGAAAACAATGGTAAGAATTGTTGGTCAGCCCATGCTCAAAGACATGAACTACAATTTGGTCAACATTATTGTAGATTTTGTCCAAAAGCTAATACAGCCAAATATAACTCAAAACACAAATGAAACCGAAGAACGAAAAAAAAGAGCTGCTGCAGAAATCAAGCCGGTTATTTACAAAATAAAAACAGGAGAAATGCTCCTCCGCGAAGGAGAAATAATTACAAAAGTTCAGCTTTTAAAGCTCAAAAATCTGCAGACGCAAACAAAAAAAGAACGTATTCTGGCAATAAGTATTGGTGCGGCAATGATAATACTGTGCCTGCTTATCTTAACTTACATCCTTCACATTAAGCATAACAGCCGATTTGCGCGCAATCATAATAAAAATTTAATGGTTATGGCCTGTATGCTTATAATCATTTTATTGTTTGCCAGACTATTCGCACCATTATCCGAAGTACTGAACCAAAATTCGAGTTTTGGAATTTCTCCTTCATCAATTATTTTCAGTATTCCAATTGCCTCTGGTGCCATGACCATATGTTTGTTGCTATGCTTCAATATAGCAATACCCTTTGCTATGGTGGCTGCTGCATGCACAACACTAATTTTTCAAAACAGATTTGAAATTTTTATCTATTTCCTGCTTAACAGCGCAATGGCAGCTTACTGGATCCAAAATTGCACGGAACGTAAAGTGTTTATTAAAACGGGCTTAAAGCTTGGATTGCTTAATGCAGTGCTTTCAACTGCGATCTCTTTTTATATTTCAGGTTTTGTAGACTTTAAAATACTGGAGGTCTGGGCTTTTGCCTTTATGGGTGGTATCGTAGCCGGAATCGTTACAACAGGTATTGCCCCTCTTATAGAAATAGCATTTGGCTATACAACAGATATCACGCTTCTTGAACTTGCAAATCTCGAAAGACCGATTCTTCGCCGGCTAATGATAGAGGCTCCCGGTACCTATCACCATTCCGTTATTGTAGGCAATATGGTTGAAGCTGCTGCCGCTGAAATTGGTGCAAACCCTTTGCTTGCCAAAACTTGCGGCTATTATCACGATATCGGCAAAATAAAGAAACCTTTGTATTTTATCGAAAACCAGAAAAACGGCAGAAACAAACACGATAAACTCGCTCCTTCCATGTCAAAACATATATTAGTTGCTCATGTAAAAGAAGGTGTTGAGATGGCAAAACAAAATAAACTTGGCCAAGTCATAATCGACACTATCAGGCAACATCATGGTACAAACCTGATCGCTTACTTTTATGAAAAAGCAAAGAAACAAAAAGGCGAAAATGCTGTAAAAGTCGATGATTTCAGATACCCCGGCCCAAAACCTCAGACAAAGGAAGCCGGACTTGTCATGCTGGCAGATGTTGTTGAAGCTGCCTCAAGGACTCTGGATAATCCTACGCCATCAAGGATTCAAGGCCTTGTACAAAACCTTATAAACAAAGTTTTTTCTGATGGACAGATTAACAATTGCGAATTAACATTAAAAGATTTGCATAAGATAGCGAAAACTTTTAATAGAATATTAAGCGGAATACATCACCACCGCATAGATTATCCTGAAAAATCCTATTCTAAAAATGGAAAGGTTAAAGATGAAAGTCCTGATAGACAACAGGCAAAAAGAACACAAAATTTCTCCGGAAATGATGCAGAAAAAGGCTCAGGCCATCTTAAACGCCTTGGACTGTCCTGATGGAGAACTTTCCATCCTGATCGTTAATGATCCCCTGATAGAGGCTCTAAACAAACAATATTTCAATCGATATTGCCCTACCAATGTCATAGCCTTCCCCATGCGGGAGGGCAAATTTGCAAACATCTCGCCTCAATTGTTGGGCGATGTGGTTATATCTGTTGAAACCGCTTATCAAGAAGGAGTAAATGCTGGAATCAGTGTGGAAGAACGTTTTATACAGCTTTTGATTCACGGAATTCTTCACCTGTTTGGTTATGATCATGAAACAACGGAGCAAGAAGCTCTTAAGATGGAAAAAAAGAGTGAAGAACTTATAAAGTTGATAGAAAAAATATAACAGTAGGGGCGATCCTTGTGATCGCCCTAATCAGGGCGATCTTTGTATTCGCCCTAATCAGGGCGATCACAAGGATCGCCCCTACTAATTTCATAATAGGGAGGGTTCAATAATGGCAGGATTAGCTGTAAATGTTGATCACATTGCTACTTTAAGAGAAGCCAGAAAGGTCAGCTACCCGGAACCTGTGGCGGCTGCTGTGCTGGCTGAACTGGCCGGAGCGGATGGAATTGTTGTTCATTTGAGGAAAGACAGGCGCCACATACAGGATCGGGATGTCAGGATTTTGCGAAAAGTCGTTCAGACCAAACTTATCCTGGAAATGGCTTCAACTTCTGAAATGGTTGGGATAGCTCTTGATATAAAGCCTGATCTTGTAACACTCGTACCTGAAAAAAAGGAAGAACTTACAACCGAAGGAGGACTGGATCTTTTTGTCCACAAAAACTCAATTGCTGAAACCGTTGGCTCACTCCAGGACAATGGTATTCCTGTAAGTATTTTCATAGATCCGGCACCTGAACAAATCAAATTCGCGTATAAGATAAATGCCTCAACTGTTGAAATTCATACAGGAACTTTTTGTGACGCAACAACACCCCAAAAAAGGGATCAGGCTTTTGACAAAATTGTTGATGCTGTTAAACTATCCCACAAACTGAAGCTAAAAATAAATGCCGGTCATGGGATATGTTACAATACCATAAAGGCTTTCAACGGCCTGTATGAAATTGATGAATTCAGCATAGGCCACAGCATAGTCTCAAGAGCTGTGCTTGTTGGAATGGAAAGAGCTGTCAAAGAAATGTCGGCGCTTATTAAAGAACTTTGATGGAGCATAACATGTATCTTGTAACTGCTGGTGAAATGCAGGAAATGGATAGACAGACCATTGAATCATATGGTCTTCCAGGCAGAGTCCTTATGGAAAATGCCGGCCTGGGTGCAACACGAATACTATTAAGACAATTTAAAGGTCTTATTAACAAAAAGGTCGGCATTGTAGCCGGACGCGGGAATAACGGCGGGGACGGTTTTGTAATGGCCAGATATCTTTCTCAAAAAGGCGTGAGCGTGACCGTATATCTCCTTGCCGAAAAAACTGTGGTTAAAGGGGATGCTGCTGAAAACTTAAATATTTTAGCCCCGCTCGATATTTCCGTAATAGAAATGCCGGACCAAAAATCCTTTTCAAAGCACAAAACTTCTATGCTTCATCAGGATATATGGATTGATGCCATACTTGGAACCGGACTAAAATCAGATGTCAAAGGATATTTCCGAAAAATTATCGAGTTTATTAACAGCTTAAAGAAACCTGTTTTTGCAGTAGATATACCCTCCGGGCTTAATGCAGACACAGGGCGGCCTTGCGGCATTTGCATCCAGGCACATACAACAGCGACCTTTGCATTTGCCAAAACAGGTCATTTAATCTTTCCCGGAGCAACTTATACCGGAAATCTCGAAATAGTAGATATTGGCATACCTAACTATATTGCCAAAAGTGTGGAGCCAGGACAATTCCTTCTTACATCCGAGCTGGTCAGGGCTGCGCTGCAAAAAAGATCACCTGAAGCCCATAAAGGCAATGCGGGCCATCTCTTGATTATAGCAGGTTCAACCGGCAAAACCGGCGCAGCAGCTATGACGGCGATATCTGCAATGCGTTCAGGCGCAGGACTTGTAACTCTCGGAATACCAAAAAGTTTAAACCCTGTTTTAGAAAGTCAGGTTCTTGAAGTAATGACGTGTCCTCTTCCTGAAGCCGAAGGCGACATACTTGATGAATCGTCATTTAACGAAATTATGGATCTGATTGCCGGCAAAAAGTGCCTTGCTGTTGGGCCGGGACTTGGAACCGCTTCCGGCACTAAAAATCTTGTTATTCGGATTATTCAGGAATGCGGTCTGCCGATTGTAATTGATGCGGACGGTTTAAATAACCTTATTGATAACATCAATATACTAAAAAACTTGAAGCAACCGGTTATATTGACCCCGCATCCTGGAGAAATGTCAAGATTAATAGGCAGACCTGTAAGCTTTATTCAGAATGATCGGATAAATTGCGCCAGGAATTTTGCAAAAAAATTTAAAGTTCATGTTGTTCTTAAAGGAGCAAGAACTGTAATTGCCCACCCTGATGGAAAAGTCTTAATCAACCCCACCGGCAATCCGGGAATGGCTTCCGGCGGCATGGGGGATGTGCTGACCGGAATTATTGCAGGCTTTGTTGCACAGGGTTATTCTCCTGAATCAGCCACTCATGCGGGCGTTTATTTACACGGAGCTGCCGCTGATACGCTGCAAAAAAATATAGCTCCCTTTGGTTTTCTGGCAACGGAAGTTATGAACGCCATACCAGGGCGGATACAGCATTTTATTAATGATTAACAAACAAGTCCAAATAATAACCAATTCTCTTGAAGAAACCCGGGCTCTTGGAGAAAAAACAGGAAAACACCTTGATTCAGGAACCGTTTTAGCCTTAACCGGTGATCTTGGAAGCGGAAAAACTACATTTGTTCAAGGGTTGGCTAAAGGTCTTGATGTCCCTGATAATTATTACATAACAAGCCCAACCTACACTTTGATAAACGAATATCCCGGTAAATATCATTTGTTTCATGTTGACCTTTATCGCATAGAAAATTATGCTGATTTTGATGATATCGGCCTTTACGAAATACTCCGCAGTGACGGAATCGTAGCTATCGAATGGGCAGATAAACTTCCGAAAAATTTTCTTCCGGAATATTTGGCAATTCATATAGATATATTGAATAATGAATCACGAAAAATTAGCATGACTGCGCATGGACTTAGAGGGGAAAATCTGATAGGGAGAAAACATGGGATTAATTGTTCAAAAATATGGGGGCACTTCCGTAGCTGATCTCGAGCGAATACGCTATGTCGCAAAACGAGTTGCAAAAACCTTTGACAAGGGAAATAATGTAGTTGTAGTCCTTTCGGCTATGGCCGGCATCACAGACGGTCTTCTCGATATGGCCTGCCGGATTACCGACTTTCCCGAAAAGCGTGAGCTTGATGTTCTGCTTGCTACAGGAGAGCAAACCACCGCAGCCCTTCTTGCCATAACATTAAAATCGATGAACTACCATGCAGAATCATTGCTGGGACATCAGGCAGAAGTTTTAACAAACCGCAATTTTGGTAGTGCGCGTATTGTTGATATAGGAGCCAGCCGTATAAAAGAACTTATTGAAAAAAACAACATAGTGGTTGTTGCCGGATTTCAGGGTTGCGACCCTGATGGAAACATCACGACTCTTGGACGCGGAGGCTCAGATACATCTGCTGTAGCAATAGCCACAGCAATAAAGGCTGATCTATGTGAAATTTATACTGATGTTGACGGAATTTATACTGCGGATCCAAATATTTGCAAGAAAGCAAGAAAACTTGATAAAATATCCTATGATGAAACGCTGGAAATGTCGAGCCTTGGAGCCAAGGTTCTACAGATTCGTTCGGTTGAATTTGCAAAAAAATATAATATCCCAGTGCATGTTAGATCATCTTTCAGTGAGGAGGAGGGAACTATGGTTGTTAATGAAGATTCTGGTATGGAACATCTTGTAGTATCAGGCATAACCTGTAATAAAAATGAAGCAGGTATAACCCTGAAAAAAGTTCCCGATCAGCCGGGTATTGCAGCAAAAATTTTTTCTCCCCTTGCCGAGTCAGGCATTCTTGTTGACATGATAATTCAAAATACCAGGGCAGGAGGTTTGACCGATCTTACCTTCACAGTTACAAAAACTGATTTCAATAGAGCACTTGAAATATCCAAAAAAATAGCCAAAAAAATTAAAGCAGAAGAGGTATTGTCAGCCGAAAATATCGCAAAGATATCTGTTACAGGTGTTGGCATGAAGAGCCACTCCGGAGTTGCAGCAAAAATGTTCTCTACTCTTGCCCGTGAAAATATTAATATTAGACTGATAAGCACTTCAGAAATCAGGATATCCTGTGTAATTGAAGAAAAGTATGCGGAACTGGCGGTTCGTGTCCTTCACTCAGATTTTGGATTGGATAAAGAATGATAGTAAGCGTTCAAGTTTCAAGCCGTAAACGGTTACGAATGATATATCTTATGTGCAAGAAACTCTAAATAATTGCCTTGATCTCCCCTGCAATATAAATGGCTGCTTCTTTAGGATTTTTTGCATCCCTGATGGGCCTGCCGATTATCAAATAATCTGATCCATTCTCAATTGCCTGGGCCGGAGTAGTTATACGCTGCTGATCATCTTTGTTCATCCCTTTCCAAAATGGTCGTATGCCTGGCGTTAATGCAACAAAACCTGTACCAAAATTTTCCTTTATCATTTTTACTTCAAGACCAGAGCATACGACTCCCACACATCCAGCCTTCATAGCCATCTGCGCTCTTTTCATTACCAGCAGGGATATATCTGAAGAAAATTCAGAACGAAAGCCGGCAGCATCAATATCTTCTCCTGATACGCTTGTTAAAACAGTAACACCAACCACACCTACTTTCCCGCGGCTTCCAGCAACAGCGGCTTCCAGCATTTCTTCATTTTCTCCACAATGAACAGTCGCAAAATCAACACCTAAATCAGCAATACTTGCCATTGCACGTGAAACAGTCGCAGGAATATCATGGAGTTTAAGATCCAGAAAGATTTTAGCTTTTCCTGAAGTCTTTATAATCTTAATAATTTCAGGCCCGGAGCTTATAAACAGCTCAAGCCCTACCTTGAACATACCAACATATTCTGAAAGAAGCGCAATATATTGCTTTGCTTCCTTTAAAGAAGATACATCCAGAGAAAAAACAATATAATCTTTTGCTGCTTTCATAAAAACAACTCCCTCAGCTTATCCTTGTCGTTCTTGATAATTTCCGGCTTTCCGGAATAAGCAATTTTGCCCAGCTTTATCGAATAAACATGATGGCAAACTTCAAGCACCTCACACACTTTTTGCTCCACGATAAGGACGGTCACGCCAAATTAATGTTTATGATACTTAAAACTTGATCTATATCTCGTTAACCTCAATTTTGCAGATAGACCGCGATTTCCCTCAAACCTTTATGGCTTTATTCAATTTCCTTAATAACTTATCATCGATATAAATGGCTAATTGCGGCATAATGATCACCCTTTTAACACATATTGACAAATATAAGATAAATATCCTTTTAGTAGATAAAATCCCTTTTTGCAAAACCTATGCAAATGATTTGAAAAAAATATACGATTTTCTCAATCTCCGGGGTGGAACTACTTCAGCTTGGCAAAATGGATATACAACGTTCCATTTGTTCAACGATTTCAAGTGTTCGAAATGCCTGTTCTTGGTTATGCGGGCTATCTTCCTTTTGGTCTTGAATGCTCGTTAATTGGAAAAATCCTGGCCAGTATTTCTCGCGAACGGAGTTTTTAAATTTTTCAAATTCAATATTGAATACTTTACTTAATAACAGCCATTGTGTAATAAGGCGGAGTCTTTTTGCTTTTCATAATCAGAAATTTGAAAACTCAATTATGAGATTAACATGAGGCAGCGGGCATTTAAATTTAAGAACGTCTGAAACTCGCGCATAAGTGAGCCTAAAGAAAAAAGAGTATTAATATCACTCAGAAAAATCGAGCTTTATGACTTGAGTTTATCCTTTTAACAAGAATATACAAAAGCACCTCTTTTTTCTTAATGCTCACTAATACGCTCAAACAGTCAGCCGTTTTAAATTTAAGTGCCCGCCACCTCTAATTGTCAACAAGTTACTTTTGAGTTTTCAAATTTCTGATAATACGATTAATTTATAGATTATTCAACTGAAGACGGGAAATTATGATGGACGGTTTTTACGGCAGACTGCTGAAAATTGATCTTACAAATAAAAAATATAGTATTGTCCCTATAAAGGATGAAATCTTCATTAAATACCTGGGAGGAAAGGGTCTGGCTTCATATTTTTTATATAAGCTGAACCCTGAGGGCGTAGATCCTCTTTCCTCTGCCAACTGCCTGATTTTTGCAACCGGACCTGTTACAGGCAGCATTATATGGGGGTCATGCAGGTATGGAGTTTTTACCAAATCGCCCCAGACAGGATTCTACTCTGAGTCCTACGCCGGAGGTAAAGTCCCGGAAGCTATAGATTCAACAGGTTTTGACGCCATAGTTATAACAGGAAAAAATGACAGGCCCTCTGTTCTTGAAATTCATCCCAAAGGAGCTGTTTTTCATGACGCCAGCGATATCTGGGGTCTGGACACATTTGAAACTGAAGACACAGTAAACAAACGATTCGGGCACAAGGCTCAGGATAAAGATAAATGCGGCTCCATAGTAATCGGCCCGGCAGCGGAGAATCTTGTCCGATTTGCGGTCATTCAAAACAACTACTGGCGTTCTGCAGGAAGGACAGGAGTTGGAACAGTCATGGGTTCAAAAAAGCTCAAGGCAATTGTATTTAAAGGCGATAAAAGGAGGTCTCTGTTTGACAAAAAAAAAGTAATAAAGCTTTCAAAACAAATAGCCTTAGAAGCAAAGGACAGCCCTTCTGTTCGTACCTACAAATCCTGGGGAACTCCAAGTATGGTCAAGATAATGAATAAGGCCAAAGCCTTTCCTACAAAATACTGGTCTGAAGGATTCTATGACAAATGGCCGAACATCAGCGCTGAAGCTCTTCATAAGCAATGCAGAGTTGAACCTCATGCCTGCCCAAAATGCTTTATAGCATGCGGTAGAAGGACTACTGTCCTAAACGGCCGTCACGCAGGGCTTAAGCTGGAGGGGCCGGAATATGAAACTATTTATGCCTTTGGCGGCATATGCATGATAGACAGTATTGAAGAAATCGCCTATTTAAATGATATCTGCGACAGAATGGGAATGGATACAATTACGGCCGGTAATCTCTGCGGATTTACAATCGAGGCTGCAAGAAATAAAAAAATAGATTTTGAAATAGACTATGGGAATGTAGATGCAATAGCCGATCTTTTAGAAAAAATTGCTGAAAGAAAAGACATAGGTGATATCCTTGCAAGAGGAATCATATATGCTGCAAAAGAATGGGACATGGAAGACATCGCTGTTCATGTGAAGGGTTTAGAGCTGCCCGGTTATGATCCAAGAGTTCTAAAAGGCTGCGGACTTGCATTTGCAACTTCTGACAGAGGCGCATGTCACTTAAGGGCAACCTTTCATAATCCGGAACTAACCGGATTGATCGATCCTGAAATTATACAAGGAAAGGCTAAGCTCCTTGTTGACTTTGAAGATCGCCTAACCCTGTTTGATGCCCTGATTTTATGCAGATTTTACAGAGACCTGTATCCCTGGAAAAGGATAGGTCAAATAATTAACGCAACGACGGGTCTGAATGGAGATAAAACTTATCTTAAAAAAAGTGCGGCAGAAATTTCAAACATAGTTCGCAAATTTAATATACGCGAAGGTCTAAAGCCGGAAGATGACAACCTTCCGCAACGCTTGTATAAAAAAATGCTCAAAACAGGTCACAGCATTAAAGAAAAAGAACTCAAGGCTATGCTGAAGGATTATTACAATATTCGCGGTTGGGATAAACCCTATTCCCACTCTTTATAGAGCTTCATACGTTCGGAAACTCTTTTTAAATAATCCCGTGTCTCCTGATGATGTAGATTTTTTCTAAGATAAACATAAAGCTCGTCAGGTTTCATGGTATTAACCCTATCAACGGCGCAACCTATCTGTTTCTTTCCACAGAGTGCCCTGCTGAGGTTCCCTGCCCCTGTATTATATGAAGCAATTGCACAATATAGAGCATTGTCCGCATTTTGGATCTTCCTGAAATAGCGATTTTTTATAAGTCCAAGGTAAGCGCAGCCCAGTTCTATATTATTATCTGAATCATAAAGATACTCAGAAGAAAGCTCCTTGCCGTGGCCATAAACATATTTGTAAGCATCCCAGCCACCGGATCTCGGCACAAGCTGCATTAGCCCGTAGGCGGGCACATGGCTTGTTGCCTTTGGATTGAAATATGACTCAGTATGAATAACGGCAAAGGCAAGCGGAACAGAGATAGAAAATCTTTCAGCCTGTTGGCGGACATTATCGAGATATCTTTCTGCGCGAATCCGAATATGATCAGGTACAAGCAAAAATTTAACCTGCACTCTGACCATATCTCCTTTATCAGTCTTCACATCTTTCTTGATTACAGGTTTTGTCTTTACAATTTCCTTTGCAAACTCTTTTTTGTTTTTTTCTGTAACAGGGTTGCCTTTTTTGTCCTTTAATTGCCCGGCAAGCACGGGCGAGGTCAGAAGAGGTGAAGGGGGAATCTTTTTTTCTTTTGCAGGTTTTGGCGGCAAATCATAATCACGGTTTTTTCCTTTATCAACGATGAGGCGTTCAATTTCCTCTGTAAGTTTTTTATCTAAACTGTCCGGATCCCGATCAACCTCTACCTTTGGTATTACAACTTCCACCAAGACTTCACCTGCCTCAAAATCTACACGGCTTCTGCCGGTCTTATCTTCGGAATATTCAACCCAATCCTTTTTTGTAGAGACAACAAAGTCCTCCCACATGGCTTTTACTTCTCGCTGGAATTCTTCAAAAGCCTGTTTTTCGAATTGCTTATAATCCTCCTCCATTTTTGCCACTTCTTCGAAGAATCCCTTCTCCATATCATCCATTTGAGCAAATAAGGAACAGGCTGCAGAAAATATAAAAAACATGACAAAAAATATTACCAGCCGATGACTTCTCATTCTTTCTGTTCCATTAATTCGAGCTGTTTGTGAAGTTTTTCAGAATTTTGTCTCACATAGTCCCGAACTTTGCTGTTTAATTCTTTATTTTTATCAAGTGCTTCATTAAAAGCAAAAAGGTCAAGTTTGCATAGAGAATAGGAAGTTCCATCATTAGGATCCATCCATCTATCGACAATTATAGCTCCATGAAGTGTGGTTTTTGAAAAAGTTTTCAGTGCCTGTTCAACATGTTGTTCTTCCGTAGAAACCAACATATCCCCGGCTGTGGTGGAGGCCATGTAATCCTTGGCCAAAACAGCGACATATATCTCAAGAGTTTTAGCTATTTCCGCCCTGGCACGGTCATCTGCTGCTGATCGGGCAAGAGCCTTGTTCTTGATACCGGAAGCAATACCTACTCCATAAAAGACCTTCCCTGTTTCTGCATCATCAAATGCGCCGCTTCCTTTCCAGATCCAATCCGGCCCTTTTGCTTCCCCGGTTGGAGTTGTTGCGCAACCAGCGACAATAAATAAGCCCAATGCAAGAATAACAAACCCAATAATTAATCTTTTTGTTTTCATGGTTTCCTCCTTTTTTAATGATTACTTGACCTGCTGCGAAAAAATGTATTTAGTTATATCTTTAGCAATATCGGCTGTAAGTATTTTTTTTACTTTAAAAACAGCGCGATCCTCAGCCTGAGACAAGTTAATATGGCCCTCTCTGCCGGTTTTGCCGATACTTCCAAATATAGCTCCTCCCTTCTGATCTATTAAATCAAAATATACCCTCCACCTGACATATTTCCACTCCTGTGCCCCGAATTCAATAGGCCTTATTTCCACATTACCCCTAACTACAACGCTTGCTTTGTTAAAATCTTCAGAAATAGAAAACCCTTGTCTGTTTAGCCCTTCAACCAGAGCCTCATGAATTTCCGCTGCCCTGTCGCCTTTGACTGAAAGAAAAATAAGAAAATCCCTGAGCAGAATAGTTGTTAAACGATTTTTAATCTCATTAAAACCGGTATCAGATGAAACACCTTTTCCGGATTTGTTAACGATCCTTAATTCTGCATCGTAAGCCTCTCTCAGTATATATTGTTGAATAGCTTCCTTTAGTATTTTTATTTTTGAAAGCTTGTCCTCTTCTTTTTCCGCATTGTGGATAAGCCTCCTGATTTCAATATCCAACTCCTGAATCTTATACTTCAGTATCATGGCTGACTGCTTCCGATCGAGAACCGCAAGAGCATAAAAAACATTATCCGGTTTTACCTGCTGAAAGACCTGGGCTATTCTAACTCCGGAAAGGACTTTCTGGGTGGACACCCTGGTAATCTCTTCAATATCGAATCTTTCTGTAACTTTTCCCTTACTTTCGGATGTTGTTTTCAAATATTCCTGAAAAGTACTGGTACGGGAATGAATATCGCTGTAAAATATCTTGGCGATTTCGGAGCGGGCATTATCTTCCGCTGACTGGCGGTCAGGGCCATATCCTACCCCGGTCAAATACATTGAAGCAGGATAAAGCTCGCTTTCTTTGTCTGTCCAGTCCGGCTTTTTTCCTTGTTTGACTTGCAAACTTCTGTTTTTCTCCACTTCAATCGGGTCTGGATATCTGCTTTGCTTATCCTCATTGGAATAAGCCGTGCTTTTTTCTCCACCTTCTTCTGCTTTCAATCCATCAAAAGCCATACTCGCTCTTGCCCGGATCTCTTCTTCATGTGTTTTCTGACTGATCGAACATCCAGCCACTATTAAAACGAGAACTGTACACAAAACAGCCAAATATAATTGTTTAGCAAATCCGCTCAATTCAAACTCCCCTATAACCATTCGTAATAGTTCACCACGGATTTTCACGGAAATACACTGAATTCTCGTAACTGTTCAGGTTATTAGGTTCACGGTTGGTTGCCTCGTTCAATTTTTATCGCTCTCTAATCGTGAACCTGAGTAGTTACACTTACTCATTGTTTTCAATTTTCAGTGAAACTCCGTGTCGTTCCGTGGTGAACTTTTACAACCATTCTAATTTACAGTGCGAAACATGAAAAATTTCTTTTCACGTTTTTTTGCGGTAAAATTTTGAACCTGTTTTGAAATAACAACTGCACGATTGGAATCCACAAAGTCTATTCGCCCTTTATATTCTCCTGGAGGAATAAGTATTCTTCCAACTCTGATTTCTGCCGGCAGCAATCTCCAGTGGCGAACATCTGCCTGCTCCGATGCCCAGCTTGCAGCTTGACTTGCGGCTTGGACTAACAATCCAAGCAGTTCGCCGCCCTCACGCTTTGCAGCCTTATAAGCCTGCCTTGCTGTTAGATATTTTGCAGTGGCTCTGGCAATGGCTTTTGCCTTAATTCTGTTTATCCTGTTTTTTAAATTCATTACTGCAATGGAAGCTATAACTTCCATCAATTCTGTCTCAAAAATATATGAAGAACCAGTACTCATGTTTTCCAGATAAATCCTGCTTTTAGAAATTCGATATCTTCTTTTCTTAAACTCGGGATAAGCGATCTTGGCCACATAATGATCAGGCATTGGAACTGGAAAAAATGTTTCAATCTTTACAGGCCCCAATCCATTGTAGTGGATAAAAAATATCTCTGCCAGGCTTTTTTTCTCAATCGGGTTAATAAACAAAACGTCATTATATTCATTTTGAATATTCCTGAACTCTTCATGAAAATCCAATTCTCGGGACAATGTAAGTAAATTTTCAATCAGAAAAACCGGCGGGGATACTCCATAGTTTCTAATATAGTCATTTTTATATATATTCTCGGCCTTCCAATAGGAGATATATGCATCGTTTATCTCTCCTTTTGCTTCGTAAAGAACTCCCATTAAAAAACGGATAAATGCATCTTCTCTGTAAACATTTTTTTTATTATCTTCATATTGTGCATTGAACATATTTAATTTGTTGTCAATCTTTCTGGCTTCTACAAGGGCATCTTCAAGAGAACCCAGGCCGACATAGTTCATAGCCATAAATAAATTCACCAATGCACTTTCAAAATCTTCACCTCTATATGGAATAGCGTTGTCGTTAATTATATAAGATGCGATATGTTTTGAAACAGACTTGGTGTATAGCTCATCAATAATGGACTCAGCTTTAGCCAGGCTCTGATTGCTTTCGGAATAACGGCGGGCGAAATGAGCGAGAATTCCTTCATCTAAATAATAAATAACAGCATTCAGCTTATCAAAAGTTTTGGTATTTTTCCTTGCCAGATACCAGGCGGAATCAAATTCCTGATTAAGAAGATATCCATCAACCTTTGCATAATATTTAAGGCTGGGAGCGCATGAGAAAAGCAAAAACCCCGACAGGAGAAGAGGATATACAATAATTCTAACATGCTGTCTGATCGCCATTTTGAAAAACTACCACGATAATCTTGGTTTCTCAATAAGCTTTTTAATCTTCTTTTCGCCGATCCAAGCCTTAATGTTATTGGCCATGGCAATCAGCTCAAGGTTGACCTGATAATACATTACGGCCTTGCCGCCGGCTTCATCCCTGATAGTGTTTATTTCTCCAATCAACATGAAATCCGCCCCAACTTCCTCGCCGGGGCCCTTCATGGTATCTTCTGAAGCGTGTCTGGCCATATCAAGCCTTTCTTCACGAATCTGTCCCCTTTCACCTTTTGAAGCTACAAATTGCACCTGCCCTGAATTAATCAAAGCCCTTTCAAGATCTTTAACAAAAGTCTGAATATTTATATGCTCATGGCTCCGATTCTTTATCATTCCCACAATAACTGTAGGAGTTTTGTTATTATCGCTTTTAAAACTTTCCAAGAATGGCCGCTTAAGACAATCCCTAATCATATCCTCGGCAACCAGTCTGGAATCAGTATCATTCCAGCGGCCGCTTATATCAACAATTTTATCGACGTCTATTCTTTTTACCTTTGGCGTTGAAGCGCAACTCGTCAAAAAGGAAGCAATTCCTATAATCATAATTATTAAAATAATTCTATGATGTTTCATTTCACCCTCCTATTTAGTGAC
>Ga0255422_1019_pt1 | contig 35413 bp, 37 predicted proteins | sample ANMaggSeSYBR02D3_FD_182631 | JGI IMG/M metagenome (GOLD analysis project Ga0255422, IMG submission 182631) | Sediment cell enrichment communities from methane seep in Santa Monica Basin, California, United Staets - ANME aggregate JGI... | ecosystem: Environmental > Aquatic > Marine > Cold seeps >... | reverse complement strand
GATTAGCGTGATAATTGACAAAGAATCCGTCTTTAGCGGAATAGATGATCTATTGCAGAGTCTTCTGGAGAGGGATCCATTTCTGCGGCCGTATGAGGAAGCTCTTAAACGGCGGATAGTAAATATCCACAAGATGGAAAAGAGGCTTACTCAGGGTAAAACAGACCTGGCTGAGTTTGCCGCAGGCCATGAATACTTTGGTCTGCATTTTTCCGATGAAGAGTGGATATTCCGGGAATGGGCGCCTAATGCCACTGCAGTCTATCTGGTAGGAGATATGACAGGCTGGCTGGAAAAAGAGGCGTTTGCCCTGGATCGGATCAAAAGAGATGGTGTATGGGAAATCCGTATACCTGAAAAAACGTTGAAGCATGGGGATCTCTACCGGCTTCGTATCCATTGGCATGGCGGGGAAGGTGATCGTATTCCCGCGTATGCGCGACGTGTGGTGCAGAATCCTGAAACATTGATTTTTAATGCCCAGGTTTGGCTTCCTTCTTCCACCTATAAATGGCAATGCAATGATTTTCTGTGTCCATCCGGTGCTCTCTTCATATATGAAGCACACGTCGGCATGGCCCAGGAAGAGGAAAAGATCGGTTCATACCGTGAATTTACCAGGCATATCCTCCCGCGGATCATTAATAGCGGTTATAATATCCTTCAGCTAATGGCAATCCCTGAGCATCCCTACTATGGTTCATTCGGTTACCATGTATCGAGCTTTTTTGCTGCTTCCTCAAGGTTCGGAACACCGGAAGAACTAAAGGAATTGATCGACACAGCCCACGCAGCCGGTCTTGCGGTGATAATGGACATAGTCCATTCCCATGCTGTATCCAATGAAGTGGAGGGGCTAAGCCGCTTTGACGGGACTTACTATCAATATTTCCACGAAGGACCCCGCGGGTTTCACGAAGCCTGGGATTCCAGATGCTTTGATTACGGCAAATACCAGGTCATTCATTTTCTTCTTTCAAACTGTCGCTTCTGGCTCGACGAATACCGCTTTGACGGTTTCCGCTTTGACGGAATTACCAGCATGCTCTACCGGAATCACGGCATGGGAAAGGCCTTTACTTCTTATGAGCAGTATTTTGATGACAATGTGGATGAAGACGCTCTTACGTATCTGGCCCTGGCCAACAGGCTCATACATGAAGTGCGCCCGGATGCTATTGCCATAGCCGAAGACATCAGCGGAATGCCCGGGCTGGCCATGCCGTCATCTAAGGGCGGAATCGGTTTTGATTACCGGTTTGCAATGGGCATTCCTGACCACTGGATCAGGCTGATTAAACATCTGCCGGATGAAGAATGGCATATTGGGCATCTGTGGCACGAACTGACCAACCGGAGAAGAGACGAAAAGACTATCAGTTACTCTGAATCGCATGATCAGGCTCTTGTGGGAGACAAGACGCTCATCTTCCGGCTCATTGGTTCAGACATGTTTAGTCACATGCGCGTATCTGATGAAAATATCATAGTTGACAGAGGTATAGCCCTGCACAAGCTTATCAGGTTAATCACCCTGACAACTGCCGGCAGCGGCTATCTCAACTTTATGGGCAATGAATTCGGACATCCGGAATGGATTGATTTTCCACGGGAAGGGAATGCATGGTCATACTGTTATGCACGACGTCAGTGGCACCTTGTTGATGATCCTGACCTGAAGTATCATTTTATTGCACATTTCGACCGTGACATGATTGCATTGGCCAAACGTTTCCGGATTCTTGAGTTCCCAGGACCGCATCTTTTGTTTGAACATTTAAAGGATAAGGTTATTGCTTTCAAACGGGGCGGTCTTTTATTTATGTTCAACTTTCATCCAACACGTTCTTACGACAACTATTCTTTTGAAGTATTACCGGGAAAATACCGGATGATGTTTGAAAGCGATGCTTCCGAATACGGAGGACATGGCCGGTTGCTTGCTGATCAATATCATCTGACATTGCCTGATACATCTCGCGGCAAGGAAAGGCATTTGCTCAGCCTCTATCTTCCCACCCGCACGGCTATAGTCATGCAACGTGTTGAAACATGAAATTATATTAAAACCTAAATTGAGCAATTTTTTGGCTCGATCCGCACTGTTCTCTTGCGCATTGTCACCACCGACCTAATTCCCGGCCATTTTCATCGGTCTGGAATCCTACCACTGCCATTTTTTTCGTTTTCTTCCATTGAAATATTTCAATTGTATATTCGGCGACAATATCTGTCTGACCTCTTCTCTTTTTTTGTGGCCAACAAATGTCAACATTTCACGATCGCCGCAAAAGACCAAACCTGAACATCCCCGTCATGTGGGCAGGGATGTTCAGGTTCTGATTTTTCATAAAATGAGAAACGCATAAAATCATGTCCGCTGTTTTCCCCATAAGCGAAATCGGCGTTCATCTAAAAAAATGGATAAATTTATTTTTGATCCCTAAGGGTCGACTCAGGTTTTGGGAAGGATATGTTTTTGCAGAAATAACATTTTTGCATTTTAACCCTTGACAAACAGTTCTGCAATTTGTATATTACACAGTAATAACATTACAGCTTAATACAAGGTGTGTTTATGAAATTAAAAATAAAACAATTGGCGACAGTGCGGATGGGGTATTCATTTCGGTCTCGCCTTGAAGCCTCAAGGGGTGGAGAGGTCGCTGTTATCCAGATGAAGGATTTACTTCAGGATAATACTGTAGGTTGCAAGAAGCTGGTCAAGATTGAGATGGAGACAGTTAAAGAACATCATCTGGCTCAAAAAGGTGATCTGGTGTTCAGGTCGAGAGGTCAGATTACAACCGCTGCTATTCTTCTTGAAGATCCAGGCAAGGCTGTTGTTGCAGCACCTCTGCTCAGGATCAGAATTACAAAGTCTGATAAAATCCTGCCGGAATACCTGAACTGGTATATCGGCCAAAGGGATGCACAAATATTTCTGGCAAGTAGAGCCAAGGGAACGGTGCAAAAAATGATCAGCAAGCAGGCCATCGAAGATCTGGAGGTTTACCTGCCTACCCTGGAACAACAAAAAAACATCGTGGAACTGGCAAAGCTATCTGCACGAGAACGAACAATTCTCAATACGCTGTCAGAAAAGCGGGATCAATACATTTCAACGGTACTAATACAATTTGCAAAAGGGGAATAAAAACATGAGCAGTCAAATTGATCAGAAAGATATCAACAACGCAGCATGGGCTGCATGCGACACCTTCCGAGGAGTGGTAGATCCTGCTCAGTACAAGGACTACATCCTTGTGATGTTGTTCTTAAAATACATTTCGGATGTATGGCAGGATCACTATGAAGCCTATCAAAAACAGTCTGGTGATAATACCAGAATTCGCCGAAAACTGGAACGTGAACGTTTTATTCTTCCTGCAATCAAATTAATTGAAAAAGATGAGAAGACAGGACAGGAAACTGTACTGGACGAGTTCCCTGCCACCTATTACAGCCTTTACGAACGCAGAACCGCAGCCAACATCGGTGAGTTGATCAATATTGTTCTTGATTACATTGAAGAATCCAATAAAAGCAAGCTTGAGGGGGTTTTCCGTAATATTGATTTCAACAGTGAAGTGAATCTTGGGAAAACCAAAGACAGAAACAGACGGCTGAAGCAACTTCTTGAAGATTTTCACAAGCCGCAGATGGACATGAGGCCAAGCCGAGTTTCAGAGGATGTTATCGGTAACACCTATATCTATCTGATTGAACGCTTTGCTTCCAACTCCGGAAAGAAGGCCGGAGAGTTCTTTACCCCACTCAAAGTAACTGAACTTGTCGCCAGACTTGCCGGACCAAAACCGGGTGATCGCATCTGTGACCCTGCCTGCGGATCTGGAGGTCTTTTGATTCAGGCGGCGAGAGAAGTTGGCGACCGGAATTTTGCCCTTTTCGGACAGGAATCAAACGGCAGCACATGGGCATTATGCCGCATGAACATGTTTTTGCACAGCTTTGACAGCGCCCGTGTCGAATGGTGCGACACTCTCAACAGTCCTCTTCTAATTGAAAATGACCGCTTGATGAAATTCAACTGCGTAGTCGCCAATCCACCATTCTCGCTTGATAAATGGGGGGCGGAAAATGCGGAAAGCGATCAGTACAACCGATTCTGGCGTGGAGTTCCTCCAAAAAGTAAAGGCGACTGGGCATTTATCAGCCACATGGTGGAAATCGCACTGGAAAAACAGGGCCGTATTGCGGTTGTCGTTCCCCATGGGGTTTTTTTCCGGGGAGCTGCTGAAGGCCGGATTCGCCAAAAAATGATTGAGGAAAATCTTCTCGATGCAGTTATCGGACTTCCGGGGAATCTGTTCCCGACAACCAATATACCGGTTGCCATTCTGGTCTTTGACCGGAGCCGTGAAAAAGGCGGACCGAATGAAGCGTGTAAGGATGTTCTATTTGTAGATGCCAGCCGGGAATATATGTCCAGTAAAAACCATAATACCCTCTTGGATGAGCATCTAACTAAAATTATGGAAACCTGCTCTGCGCGCAAAAAAGTGGAAAAGTATGCCCATGTAGCCGGGTTCGAGGAAATCAAGGAAAACGACTTCAACCTCAATATTCCCCGTTATGTGGATACCTTTGAAGAGGAAGAGGAGATCGATATCGATGCCGTGCAACTGGAGATAGAGGAACTGGAAAAAGAGCTGAAGAAAGTTCGGGTTAAGATGGTCGAAAAGCTTAAACAATTGAAAATTGACAATGGATAATTGATAATGAAAAAAACATCATCAAGGAGAAATCTTTCGCGTTTGCACTGCGAATTGTAAAGCTGCATAGATTTTTAAATGAAGAAAAGCGTGAGTATGTGCTCAGCAAACAGTTGCTCCGCTCAGGGACTGCGGTTGGTGCATTGGTAAGAGAAGCTGAACAGGCAGAGAGTAAGGCGGATTTCATTCACAAAATGGCTATTGCTCTGAAAGAAGCCAATGAAACCGATTATTGGGTTGAGTTGCTGTTTCAATCAGAAAGAATCAATCAGAAAGAATACGAATCTATTAAACCTGATGCCGTTGAGTTAATTAAACTACTCACAAGCATTATCAAAACAAGCAAGCAACATAAAAATGAGGGTGCAAGATGAGCGAAACACATTGTCAATTATCCATTGTCAATTATCACTACCAGACTTTTGACAGCATAAAGGAAACCGATTCTGCAGGGAGAGAGTTCTGGACATCCAGAAAATTGTCCAATATTTTGGACTATTCCGAATACAGGCATTTCCTTCCGGTTGTTGAGAAAGCAAAAGAGGCATGCAAAAAGAGTGGGCATGAGGTTTCAGACCATTTCGAGGAGTTCCTCGGTATGGTCGAAATCGGTTCAGGAGCCAAACGAAAGCTGCAAGACATAAAGCTTTCCCGCTATGCCTGTTACCTGATTGTTCAAAATGGTGATCCGTCAAAACCGGTTATCGCCAACGGACAGACCTATTTTGCCATTCAGACCCGCAGGCAGGAATTGGCTGACGACGAGACTTTCCAGCGTCTCAGGGAAGAGGAAAAACGCCTGTTTCTGCGCAACGAGATGCGGGAGCACAACAAACAACTTGTGGAGGCAGACCAGCAGGCCGGTGTGAAATCCAATCTAGACTTCGCCATCTTCCAGAACCACGGATACAAGGGGCTTTATGGCGGACTAAACGCCAAGGCCATTCATCAGCGGAAAGAACTGAAAAAAAGCCAGCAAATTCTTGACAATATGGGCAGTACCGAGCTTGCCGCCAATCTGTTCCGTGCCACACAGACGGAAGAAAAACTTCGCCGGGAAAATATTCAGAGAAAAATCAAAGCCAACAAAACTCATTTTGAAGTGGGCAAAAAGGTGCGCCAGACTATTGAGGAACTGGGCGGTACCATGCCTGAAGACCTCCCCACTCCTGAAGAGGATCTGAAAAAGCTGGAACAGCGGGAGAGGTCTGCTGAAAAGAAGAGGGTAAACAATGGATAATGGAAATTTGATAATTGACAATGAGGTGGCAAGATGAATGTGCCTGATGGATGGGGAATAAACAACACTTACCAATTAAAAGCAATAAGTGAGATTGCGAAGATCATAACAAGCCCTGTTGATAAAAAATCTTTCCCCGATGAACTTCCAGTGTTTTTATGCAATTATACAGATGTTTATTATCATTCTGTTATCTCAAAAAATATGGATTTTATGAGGGCAACTGCCAAGCAGAGCGAAATTGACAGGTTTTCATTGAAGCCAGAAGACGTTGTTATAACAAAAGATTCTGAAAGCGCTGATGATATTGGTGTATCCACATATATCGAAAGCGTCAAAGATAATTTGCTTTGCGGCTATCACCTTACAATTCTAAGACCAAAAAAGATTGTTGATGGAAGATTTCTGTCATACGCATTAGGACATCCAAGAATCGGATATGATTTTTATCGCTATGCAAATGGAATTACAAGATTTGGTTTAACTGCAAAAACGTACAAAAAAGTCAAAATACCTCTAAGATAATGGAGAGATATGGAACAGCCGACCATATCGAAGACAATCGTGTTGTTTTTAATATAAAGGGGAATAAATACAGGTTGATTGTTAAGTATCACTATAACAGTCAACTAGGATATATCCGGTTTATTGGAACTCATAAGGAATATAACAAGATTAATGCAAAGAAAATATGATGAATATTAAAATAATCAAAACAGAGCAAGAATATAAGAATGCATTGGCGCGCATTGAGAAACTGATGAATATTCACTCTGGTGATTCGCGTGAAGATGAATTGGAGCTTTTGTCATTGCTGGTTGATAAATATGAAGATGAATATGTTGATGTTGGATTACCTGATCCTGTTGAAGCCATAAAATTTCGTATGGAACAGGCTGGTTTAAAGAGAAAAGATTTGGTTTCGTATATTGGCAGTCAAAGTAAAGTGTCTGAAGTCTTAAATCGTAAGCGTCCATTAAGTTTAAGCATGATTCGAGCCCTTAACGAGGGGCTTGGAATTTCTGCAGAAGTTTTGCTTCAAAAAAGTGAATCAAAATTAAAAGAATGTCGATACAGGCTTTCTGATTATCCTTTCGCTGAGATGTTTAAAAGGGGATATTTCAACAGCAGTCACAAAAAACTAAATGAAGCAAAACAGTACGCTGAAGAGTGCCTGGAAGAGCTTTTTAGCAATTTCAACAAAATGGAACTTAAACCTCGTTGCCGTCAATCAAATCATGTATTGGGTGATATAAAAGTACTCAAGGCATGGCAATCACAAATATTAAATATGATAACTAATGAAAAATTACAACCCTATCACTCTGAAAATTTAAATGAATCATTTATATATAGAATTACCAGATTGAGCTATTTTTCTGAAGGAATTCGATTCGTAAAGGAGGCATTAAATAAAACAGGTATTCATTTTGTAATTCTTCAGCATCTCCCCAAAACCTATCTTGATGGTGCATGTTTTTTTTCTCTTTCAGGAAATCCGGTTATAGCTATGACGTTACGACATGATCGTCTGGATAATTTTTGGTTTACACTACTTCATGAATTGGGACATATAAGAAACAGTGATATTACAAAAAATGAAAAAGAAATTATTATGGATGATACAAGCGCTAAGCATGAATTAGATGAGGTCGAAGATAACGCAGATAAATTTGCACACGAATCCTTTATCTCATCTAATATTTGGGAAGAAAAAAAACATCTGTTATCCAACAAAACAGAGATAATTACCCTGGCAAATGATCTTGGAATATCGCCTGCAATTATTGCAGGTCGAATAAGATGGGAAGAATCAAATTATACAAAGTTTACTGACCTTATAGGACAGGGTGAAGTTAGAAAAATATTACTAAAATAATAATATACACTTTCTGGAAACAGGAGAGGATATATGAATAGCAGAATAGACTACCTGCTCACCCAGATAGACGCACTAAAACAAAAATTAGATGTCTCTCGCCCTTTGCTTAACGAAACGATACTTCAAGCCATAGATATCGAATACACATACAACAGTAACCGTATTGAAGGTAATACCCTGACTTTACGGGAAACGGATCTTGTCATTAATAAGGGGCTGACCATCGGCGGAAAGTCAATGCGTGAGCATCTTGAGGCTGTCAACCACTACGAGGCCATCGCTTTAATAAAAGAGTTTGTAACGGCAGACAATATGTTAAATGAAAACATAATCAAAGATATTCACTCTCTTGTTTTGCGAGGTATTGATAGAGAAAATGCGGGAAAATATCGCAGTGTTCCAGTGGCAATTTCAGGAAGTCGGCACGAACCTCCTCAACCCTGGCAGGTTCCGAAACTGATGGAAGATCTGAATTTCTGGATTCAGGAAGAAGCTGAAAATTTACATCCGGTTATCTTCGCGGCTGAAATCCATGAGCGAATTGCTACTATTCATCCTTTTATAGATGGAAACGGCAGAACAGCCAGGCTTTTGATGAATCTAATTCTTTTACAAAACGGCTACACCATTGCCAATATCTCCGGAGACACAGAAAGCAGGCTGGCTTATTATAGTGCCCTGGAAAAATGCAATTTAAATCAAGACAAAACAGATTTCATGGTACTCATTACAGAGCATGTTTATGACAGTATGGAAAAACTCGTAAGAAAATTGGGATAAAAGTATGACCAACTTTGAAACCAACGAGAAACATCTCTCACAGATACCGGCTTTGCAACTGTTGATAAGCTTGGGATTTGAATGCATTACCCCAACTGAAGCGCTGCATGAGCGTCAGGAAAGAACATCAAATGTTCTTCTGGAAAACATTCTGCGTTCACAACTAAAAAAGATCAACTGTATCAGATACAAGGCTAATGAGTATCTTTTCAGTGAAGAAAATGTGCAGTCTGCTATCCAGAAACTTAAAAACATCAAGTATGATGGACTGCTTAAAACAAACGAAGCTGTGTATGACCTGTTGACGCTGGGAACTGCATTAGAACAGACCATTGAGGGTAATTCCAGGAGCTTTAACCTTAATTATATTGACTGGCGCAATCCGCAGCGAAATCGTTTTCATGTAACTATTGAGTATAGTGTTCAGCGATCAAGAAGCACGGAAACAGCCCGTCCGGATATTGTATTGTTTGTCAATGGTATCCCCTTTTGTGTTATCGAATGTAAAGCTCCTCAGGTTGAAGTTGAACAGGCTGTTTCGCAATCCATAAGAAATCAGAATGATGATTATATCCCAAAACTGTTTATTTATACGCAACTGGTGCTCGCCGTTAATAAGAACAGCGCCATGTATGCAACTACTGGAAGTGCTGCAAAATTCTGGGGTATCTGGAAAGAACCTCAGATGGAAGCAGGAGGTCGGAAATTTGGGAAGTTGCAGGAATTTGTTAATAAGCCTTTGGAAAACCATACTCTTGCAAGAATAGCTGATACTCTGAATACAAATCCCGTTTCCTTAAAAACGGATCGCCTTGTTACTGAGCAGGACAAAGCTATTTATTCTTTGTGTCGCCCGGACAGGTTGTTGGAATTGACATGGAAGTTTACTATTTTTGACGGTGGAATCAAAAAAATCGCTCGTTATCAGCAGTATTTTGTTATCAAATCAACTCTTAATCGTGTGAAACAATTTGATAGTAATAGTTCACGCAAGGGTGGCATTATATGGCACACACAAGGTTCCGGCAAATCCCTGACTATGGTCATGCTGGCAAGGAATCTTGCCCTAAACACTGAGATCATGAATCCTCGCATCGTTCTGGTAACGGACAGAGATGATCTGGATAAGCAGCTTGGCAACACCTTTGCTGCATGTGGCCTTGAGGCCAATCGGGCTACTTCTGGAAGAAATCTTCTGGAATTGGTCGCTGAAAAACAATCCGGAATCATTACCACACTGATTCATAAATTTGACAAGGCTTTTGCTGTAAAGAAATACAGGTGCGAATCTCCTGACATTTTTATTTTGGTGGATGAGAGCCATCGTACTCAGTTTGGATCATTCTCAGCCCGGATGAGACAGATGTTCCCTAATGCGTGTTATTTGGGGTTCACAGGAACCCCTCTACTGAAAAAGGAAAAGAATAGCTTTGGTAGATTTGGTGAATTGGTTGAGCCCCATTATTCTATTACACAGGCTGTTGAAGACGGCGCGGTAGTTCCTCTTCTTTATGAAGGGCGTCATGTTGAAATGACCCAGAACAAGAAAGCAGTTGATTTGTGGTTTGAACGCCTTACCCAAGGGCTTACAAAAGAGCAGAAAGCTGACCTGAAAAGAAAATATGCACGGGCAGAAATGCTGAATAAAGCCGATCAGGTTATCTATATGAGGGCATTTGATATCAGTGAACATTATCGTTCCAACTGGCAGGGAACCGGCTTCAAAGCTCAACTTGTAGCTCCGAACAAAGTTGCAGCCCTGAGATACAACTCAAATTTAAATGAGATAGGCATTGTATCTTCAGAAATTGTTATTTCTCCACCGGATATGCGGGAAGGCTACGACGAAACCGATGATGAAACGACTGATGACGTTGTGAAATTCTGGCAAAAAATGATGAAACGCTATGGCAATGAGGAAGAATACACCAAGCAGCTTATCAATCAGTTTAAACATGGCAGCGAACCGGAAATATTGATCGTGGTAGACAAACTTCTAACCGGATTTGATGCCCCCAGAAATACAGTGTTGTACTTGTGCAGGATTTTAAGGGAGCATACTTTGCTGCAGGCTATTGCACGGGTTAACCGGCTTTATGAAGGAAAGGAATTTGGTTTTATTGTTGATTATGTAAGTGTCCTGGGAGAGCTGGATAAGGCCCTGACCATGTACAGTGCGTTTGAGGGATTTGATGAATCAGATCTTGTCGGAACCATTGCTTCGATAAAAAGTGAAATAGATAAACTGCCTCAACGCTATTCAGACCTGTGGGATATTTTTAAATCAGTCAAATATTCTTATGATGAAGAAGCTTATGAGGTCCTTCTTGCGGATGATGAACTTCGAGAAGAATTTTACGGGCGTCTGTCAGAATACAGCAAAACTCTTGCAATTGCTTTTTCATCAGACCGTTTTTTGTTTGAAACTGATGATAAAACGTTATTCAGATATAAAGCTGATTTGCGCAAATTCCAGTTACTGAAGGCTTCCGTCAAAAAAGTAATTACAGAAAAAATGGGTGAAGATCCGGCATTTTATGAAAAATTCTCAAAGCTCATCCAGCAGGCAATAGAAGATTTCAGGGCAAAAAGAATATCAGATTTAGACTATCTTGAAAAGGTTGTAGATATCAGAGATAAGGTTGTTGGAAAAGTTCATGACGATGTTCCTAAAAAGCTTACTGGAAATGAAGATGCTATGGCATACTATGGTGTATTAAAGCCATTTTTCGAAAAGCATGATTTGGATGAATCTGATCTTGAAAGCATTGCTGCTGATACAGCAATTGCTATCCACAGTATTCTAAAGGCGCATCAAAAGGTACAGTTTTGGGATGATGAAGATGCACTGAAACAAACCGTTAATGAGATAGATGATTATTTATATGATGAGTTGAAAGCTGGGAAAAGCATTGAACTGTCATTGGATCAAATGGATAAGATAATAGAAAAGGTGCTGCAGGTAGCAAAACACAGGAGCTATAGACTGTCACATATTAAATTGCACAAGGCTAAAGGGAGAAGGCTGTATTGTAATACGCCGACGACCGATAACGCAGTGAAATTTAATATGTGACAGTCTATACAAATGATTGAAGCAACGAGTATTGATAAACGGTCTTTTTTTTACGGCCAAAAGACCATCGACTACAGCCTCTTTCTTACAGACAGAAGATCTTTGGAGATTGCTGTTCACCCGGATAGTACCGTAGTTGTCAAAGCTCCGCTAGATTCTGATATTTCATTAATTGAAAAGAAATTACACAAAAGAGCGCGGTGGATATTCAGACAGCTAAATTATTTCCGGCAGTTTGACCCCAAAACTCCGGATCGACAATACATAAATGGTGAAACGCATTTATACCTTGGAAGGCAATATCGGTTGAAAATTTCACATGGCCAAGAGAATAGCGTTAAGTTGATTAAAGGTTTCTTTCAGGTTGCTTGTAGAGAAGAGCATAATCCAGAGATTGTAAAAAAGCTTATGAATAACTGGTACTTACAGAAAGCAAACATTCAATTCAACGAAAGCCTGACTCGCTGTTGTCCGAAGTTTAATGCTTTTGATCTCACCCAACCTTCAATCTTGATCAAGCGCATGAAAAAGAGATGGGGAAGCTTATCGAATAAAGGCACGGTTACCCTTAATACGGATCTGATTAAAGCACCGAAAGAATGTATCGATTATGTCGTTACCCATGAGCTTTGTCATTTAAAATATCATGACCATAGCTCTGAGTTCTACAAACTACTTGATTCCGTGATCCCGGGGTGGAAAAAAATAAAGCACAAACTCGAACTGAGTATGGTTTAAAAGCGACGTCAGTGGCACCTTGTTGATGATCCTGACCTGAAGTATTTTTTTATGGCACATTTCGACCGTGACATGATTGCATTGGCCAAACGTTTCCGGATTCTTGAGTTACCAGGACCGCATCTTTTGTTTGAACATTTAAAGGATAAGGTTATTGCTTTCAAACGGGGCGGTCTTTTATTTATGTTCAACTTTCATCCAACACGTTCTTACGAGAACTATTCTTTTGAAGTATTACCGGGAAAATACCGGATGATCTTTGAAAGCGATGCTTCCGAATATGGAGGACATGGCCGGTTGCTTGCTGATCAATATCATCTGACATTGCCTGATACATCTCGCAGCAAGGAAAGGCATTTGCTCAGCCTCTATCTTCCCACCCGCACGGCTATAGTCCTGTATTTTTCCCCACCTGTTCCAGGATAAATTCCTATTCTCCTGTGGATTTCTCCCATAAAAATAAACCCCTTCCTCTATTTACAATTCAAATAATTTAAGAGATGTTTTTATAAAAATTATTTGTAACCGTTCACAGCTTACCAAAAAAATAATATTTAAAAGCGCTAAAGTGTTACAATTATTTTAATAATAATCTAATAGTCATCATAGTTATTTCTCATCTGGATTCCAGGTTGAGGATGAAGAAAGGAGGATTTATCTTGGCAAGAAATCGCAAGATATTTGTTCACAGGAACAGCGAGAATATACACATGAAACTATACGGGGATTTCGATGGAAGCTTAGCAACTGAATTGCTCAACCTCCTGAAAAAAAATTGTAACACCTCTTCAAAAATCTTCATCCATACTGGCTGTTTGATGGCAGTACACACTTTTGGTCAAGTAGTATTCCATAAAAATTTTAATTTTATAAATAACGAATCTACATCATTATTATTTACAGGAAAATATGCTTCACAACTGACACCATGAAACAACGACTTATTGAATATTATATCCTGCTGACATTTTCCAACACAGGCATGTATCCGAATTCAGCCATATTGATTACAACTAAACTCTGTTCCAGCGCATCCAACCGTAGATAACTGTCAATACCAAGGTGTAGGCCATAAGAACATAAAACCATTTTCCGGCAAATTTAGGCGTTCGTACAGGGGCTAAATTAAGCACCAGAAATACCATCAATAGTGCATAAAGAATTATTGAAAAAACTTTATGATTAATAAAACCTTCAAACAAAAACACAAAGGCAAGAACAATAACATTGTTGTCTAATGCCAGCCCCATGTAAGTTTTATCGTCAATCAGTCCGAAAATGTTGAAATAACTCAATCGTATAGCGCTGGTGGCGACAATAAGAAATGCTCCCGGCAGGAACCAAGGACTGAACTTACCATAGCTTAAGAGAAAAACAGCAGGGAACACTCCAAAACTTACAATATCTATCAGTGAATCAAGCTGGCCCCCAAAGGCTCGATGGTGATCTGTTCGTCCCGTAATTTGTCGAGCAATGATTCCGTCAGCCCAGTCAAATAAAACAGCCCACAGAACTCCAATTATCGCAACCGGGAAATTGCCCAAAATAGCGTAGTAAATACCAAGCACCGCACATAACAGGCCTGCGAGCGAACAGATATTGGGAAGATCCCTGGCAAAAGAAAGCATTGTGGGTTGATCTGGTTGTTGAGGTTCGTGATTTGTCATTATTTTTATGTTTCTTTAGTTTTTTAAGTCCATTACATCAATTAATGCTGCGACTAATTTACAATTCTCTGCTTCTGTACGGCTGGCAATCCGAATATAACGGTCAGAATCCGGTTGAGTTTTGTCCACACAGTCCTTTATGTACATATTGTGTTCAATAAATAATTTTTTCGTGATTTCAGGAGCGCTTTGCACATTGTCGGGCAGGCGACAGAAAATAAAGTTTGCATCAGGTTTGAAAACAGCCATACCTTCTATATCACAAAGTTTTTTATACAGGTTGTCTCTGTCTGTTCGAACTTGTTTACAACTGTCAATAAATTCCTGTTTGTAATCGGGTAAAAGCCGCAGAAACTCTTCTGCAAATCCGTTAATATTCCAAATATGCACGCCGTTTCTTATCGCTTCAGCAAATTTTGAATTTGCTGTCAGCATATAACCAATCCTAAGCCCACAGATACCGTAGGCCTTGCTCATGCTTTTGAAAATTGCCATATTCGGGTATTTTTCGATTTCTTGTTCCAGGCTTATTTGATCAGGATTCTCTGTAAAATCTAAAAATGATTCGTCAATAATCAGCATGCAGTCATGCGTTTCAAGTTTTTTTGCAAGCCGAATGAGATCAGGTTTGGGAACTAACATAGATGTTGGATTGTTAGGCGTTACCACGACCGCCACATCAGCTTTTACTCTGATCGCTTCCGCAGCAAATTTATCCACATCCAACTGGAAAGATGGGAACTCAAGCGGAAATTCGACTACCTGGCCTGAAGGCGCAGCATTTGCATATTCATTGAAAGAAGGAACAGGAACGATTAATTTGCCTGATATGTGACCAGATACTATTTTTATTAGTTCTGCAGCTCCGTTGCCCACAACAATTCTTTCAGCAGGTTGGTCAATTAGTTTGCCAATAAGCTCAGCAAGGGCATCCTGTGCCACCGGATAATTCAGAACAAGGTCGTGAATTTGATCTTTAAAATTTGTAAAAACAGCCTCTGGCGGGAAATAAAGATTATAAAGATAGGCATGATCTATAAAATTATGCCGATAGTAACCACCGTGTTGACCAGAAATGAATTCGTATTTTTCAGATTGAGTCTTATAATTATTTTGTGGCATTTAAGATTCCTGTTGCTTCCAGGGAGGGTGTTACAGCATTGATCAATTCCACGTTTAAAAAATCGGGGCGTGAAAGAGTAACACCTTCCGTACATGTATAATTGTCTGTTGAAAACAGTTTCTCCGCCTCTGCCAGATCTTCAATGGTGTCTATTTCATACCATGGCTTGTCGTCAAAAGAGACAATTTTAAAAAAGAGGCTGCCATCAGCAATCATTTCTGCGAATACGGTTTCGTAATAGTCATTTACTTTGCCCTCTGAAATATGCTGGTCTAATTTTTTTACAATACAATGCCACGAATTAAGTGAAATGCTGTAAATATTAACAGTCTTATATTTGATCGCACCAAAAGAGTATGCGTTGCCCGCCCAAAACGCTTTAACCTGTTGAGATTGATTTATTGTAACAAATGTCCCATCCATCCAGGGTTGCATCTTGGCGACAGCTATTCTGTCAGGATACAACATGTCGTCCAGAAGTGATTCATCAAAAACAAGATCACTTTCGAGCAGCAGAAATGGCTCATTAATAATTTCACGTGCCATCCAGAGAGAATATATATTATTGGTCGTCTTGTATAACGGACTGAAAATATAATCAATTTTTATGTCCCCTGCTTGATTTCCCAGAAAATCCCTTATATGATTTTCAAGATGTCCTGTGATCACAACCAGATGTTTGAAACCATGCTGATTCAGATTGGAGATCAGGCGTTCAAGTATCGACATAGCATTGACTATTGTTAGGCATTTAGGCTCATTCCGCGTCAAGGGATACAGGCGGCTGCCTATGCCGGCCGCAAGAAGTAATGCGGTGGTCACACGTTCATTATTAGGGTAGCTATGCTTCAAATTTATTTCCTTTCCTCAATTGTTCAATATCTTACAGTATAGCTTGTTGGAGGAAAACGAGTCCGCAGCTTCGCAAATTGGCAAGCAACTATCTACATTAAGAAGAAAACGTATGGAGTTTTATCTATTGTCCCGCCGTACAAGAAGACTGGGAAGACCAGTCTGGCGGAAACAGTTTGAAAAGCTCGGACGATACGTTTTCTCGGCGGGATGATGGATAAAACCTGGTTGGACGGGGCCGCTCCGATCAAGCAGCTAATTACCTACCATTATCTAAGGGGATTGTAAAGCTATGATTCTGCATCACAGCAATTCTCGGCGAAACCGCAGATTAGTACCAAATACGATAAAGGTGACAAATATCTGCCTGGAGCCCAAAGGGGACGATGGTTATTTGGTATTATTTTGCAATACGCTTATTAATAACGGACATGCGCCAATTGCTAAAAGAACCACGCAAAATAAAGCTGCCGGCCCTGAACCTGTCAATTATTAGATCCCCGACATAGATAGAATCGTAAAACTCCTTATCCACAGGTAGCTCAAACTCTATTGTATTTATTTTGTCTCTTACGTGGCTCAAAGGGTTAAGCGAAAGTCTGACTTGCTTTAATTCAAATTTTAGAATGTATCTTTCAGCAAAGGCTGGCGTTGAAAAAAGAGAAAACACCAACAAAAATGCAATCAACAACTTTTTCATTTTAACCTCGACAAATAACCTTCGCTTAATGGGCGCGGGCTTGCGAGCGTCCCAATTGACGCGCTTGATATACGCCCGTATCATTTAGCTTTATTTACCATCTGAATTGTTTTTTCTTCGACTTCATTCGCAACTTCTAAGAGCGCTGGGTTTTCTGATAGTGCGGCAAGCATTTGAGCTGGTTTTATTAGGCCGATTTTGGTAGAGCCATCTTCGGTAAATACTGAAATACGACAGGGTAAAGCCATATTAAGTCGCATATCCATTGAAAGCACTTTAGCTGCTTGAATGGGATTACAAACCTCAAATACTCTACAGTTTTCTTCAAAATCAATGCCTTTATTTCGAAGCGTTTCCCCGAGATCGTGAACATGAAGAACACCAAATCCCAGACTTTTGACTGAAGATTCAAGGTCGACTGAAGCCTGTTCAAAGGTCTTGTCCGTATTTACAACATAATACATTTGCTTTTTCCTCCTCTGATAAGCGTATTTGGCTAGGTTCAGCAGCGCGCTTTAGCGCGTCGGCTGGAACGAAATAATAGGCACCTTCTTGGCGATGAACTCGATCGGTATGTGCTCAGAATAGCCGCCCCTGGTTTGCATAATGAACTTTATCTCATCTCCCAAAATCTTCCCTCGGTAATCATGTATGCTATCTCTCGCAGGTCGAGAGCCCAATATCTCTCGTGTTATAGTGATGAATTTGAGCTTATCTTTTCTTATTTTTCCCTCAAGAACACCCCGTTTTGTTCCAAGAAATGAAGCGGTTCCATACACCTCGTCACCGTCACCCTTAAAGGTGAATATCTCAGTATACTTCGCATTTTGCCAATCATAAGTGACCTCAGCTTTCCACTCGCCGTTAATATTAGGCCGCGTGTCCTTAATTACCAAACCCAGAAGGTTTTTCGTGGCATCTGTGAATGTTGACAGGCCAATGACAATCGTTCCCAAGATAATCAGGATGGACACAGCGGGGTTATTCTTGATTCGTGAATAAAATCTATCGACTATCGTTCTTGGCTCGTTCATAATCTTCTAATTTGATTTGGATTTATACCCGAAGCTTCGTTAGTGTCGGGCACTGCTTAACCAGTGTGAAAAGCGCCAGCTTTGTCACCCGATCACCCCCTGGATAACGATATCGAAGTTCAAAGACTCTCAGCCTTATCCCAATGATTTGGATTTATCTCGGCATGAGTATGCGGTTGTTATGCCTTTGGTGAATTTATATTTTTCTAATTCTGATTCTACTTGGCGAAATTACTGTAAAATTTCCAAATATTTCATTCTCATGATTGGTAATGCTATAGGAAACCACATTTGCCTTTAATTCTGTGCTCAGGCCAGATAAACGGATCAATACAACTCCATAAGAAACAAGATGTTGACGAAATACTAATTCGCCGAAATCTTTATCTGAAGTTATTAAAGGAGCTGTCCCATTGTTTGCACGCTGGAGTACTTCATCATCAGGTATGGATGGCGACATTTCTGCTATATACCATACAGAATGACCGTCATCACGCAACCGTTCAACAATTTGTTTGTCAACTCTTTCATCCGCAACAAAATTCATGCTGCTGCCTCTTCAACAGGGTATATTACATCTGCTTTCAAAGCCTCAGCAGCAAATGCGCATGATGCTTGTATTGCTTCCTGTGTTAAGCGTGGGTGCTCATTCAAAATCTGATCTACAGATTCACCAAATGATAGCTTTTCCAGAATTAATTCAACTGTAATTCGAGTTCCTTTAATAACAGGTTTGCCCATCATTATTTTTGGATTTGAAATTATTAGCTCATTCATCATTATCTCCTTTTTAGTCTTAACGTCAAGGATGAGTTGACACAAAAGCCGTCTAATATTTTGAATTTACTGAAAATCGACGCGGCTTTTGTGGTCAGCTCAATCCTTTGGTTATGTGTTTCTATTTGTTTTTTTCTGTTTTATTAATTTAGTCACAGATTACTTTTAATTTGAAATTCAATATTGTTAAAATGGTCACATAGATCACCAAGTTCATTGGCTTTTTTACGAGAATCCGCATGATTAGATTCTGCGGCCATCCAACCTGCAAGATCATTTATTTCATTAAGAGACATTTGAATAGTATGAATACCTTCCCTCTTTGACATGCGAGTTAAGGTCGCTTTTAACTGACCAAACACAACAGCATTATCTAAAATAAGATCACATTCATAATCATCTAACTCAACGGCATACTTTTCAATATTTTTAGTCATAACTTTCTATCTTTACCAGACACATAACCTTGATGTAGCGGGCATAAAAGCCTGATTTGTTTTCGTGCATTATTGCATGTGAAAAAGAATAATGGATCCAAAAATTTATGATATCGAACTTCGGGGATTGAACTATCTGAAGGTGTTTTGAGTCGTCTTGTAATTGTGTGAAATCAATAATAGATCAGGTCTATTTTATCGATATCAATTTTTTGCGTTGTTTATAACCGAGGATTCCTGCATGGTTCTTAGCTTTGCCAGTTCCCAGATGTAATCATACAGATGAAGGCCCTTGCTGGCAGCTATTATTTCTCCATCTTCCACACCTATCTCTTGCGCCATATACTCTTTTAACATCTGTATGGCTCCGAGATTAGCCGGAAAGCCTCCCCACAGATCCCACGATCTGAAATAAACCATAAAATGAAGCTTTCCATAGCGGATTCGGGTATCAATTCCACGCAGGCAGGGAGGATCTTTTAGATATAAAGCCTCTGGATTACCCACTGTCATATATGCCTGGTTTGTGCCGTGGCCATCTTCTTTATACATACGGATTACTTCTGCTATCTGTGACTCAAGATACTGACCATAAGTATAATCTTCGGTGGGCTGTTTTTCAGAGGTCATAAGATAAGGAAGGTACTCTTCTAAGTATCCGTCGGCTACAGGGTTTGGAATTCCTAGAGATGTGGGTATATCGGGAAGAAGCGGGCGTATGCCGGGATGTTTTATGTGAACGGTTATATAATCAAACTCAAGTCTTTCCTGTCCCTCGAAGCTGCCTCTGTCTATCTTATACTTGTGCCCTTTATTTATAATACTGTAAACGCACTGATACCAGGCATCTGGTATATCCCTGGCTTCTATTGATATTATATTCAGCATATTATATAATTAATGTTTATTCGAAAAGTATTTTTTTAATGCTGGCAATAGTTTCAGCTTATTTACCGATGTGAAGATTTGTGAAAAAACCATTAGCGGTTTAATTAAAGCTATTAGCGGTTAGCTCTTAGCTAAAGGCTAACTGCTAATAATTACTTTTAAATATCCAGCGTGCTAACCTCAAGAGCGTTGTTCTGTATAAATCTTTTTCTTGGTTCAACCTCTTCACCCATAAGAATGGTAAATAATTGATCCGCTTCAACAGCATCTTCCACTTTGACCTGAAGCAGGATTCTTTTTTCAGGATTCATGGTTGTTTCCCACAACTGATCGGGATTCATTTCACCAAGACCCTTGTATCTCTGAATGCTTATTCCTCTTCTGCCTTCTTCCATCAAAAATAAAAAAAGGCTCAACTTGTCTTCAAAACATAACGAGTCTTTTTCATTATCTTTACTGAACACATAGAAAGGTGGCTTATCATATTTATATATTTTTTTGCCTAAAACCATGGTTTTTTGAAATACAGATGAATATATTAAATCTCTGCCAATTATAACTTGCTTGATATCTTTACCTGATAAATTTGTTATAAACCCGTTTGTTGTTCTCTCTTCGCCCGGTGAAACAGAAAATTTATATAAATTACGCTCATCATTAAAATGCAACTCTCCAACGCTATATCCTTTGTTAAACAGAGAGTTCTTTAAATGTAACATCTTTTCTTTGTTTTTAAGAAACTGTTTATCCTCAACACCTTCCTTTATTAACAATTCCGCTAAACCTAAATTAATTCCGCGCATTTCCAGTTTTTGAATATTAGTAAAATATTCGGAAAGATCTCCAATGAAAACATATAGGTTATGCTCTTTTAGTATCTCTTTTTCGTCTCCGAATTTTATAGCTTTATTATTACAGAACCTTTTTAAAACATAATCATTAAATTCAGGCTCATCTTTCAGATACATAGCGTTTTTGCCTTTTCCTACCCTGAAAAGTGGAGGCTGAGCTATATATAAATATCCATTATCAACTATTTCGTGCATCTGTCTGTAAAAGAATGTTAAAAGCAGGGTTCTGATATGGGAACCATCAACATCGGCATCCGTCATTATAATTACTTTATGATACCTGATTTTTTCTATATTGTATTCTTCTGTTCCAACGCCCGTTCCGAGCGCTGTGATCATATTTTTAATTTCTTCACTTCTGAGAATTTTATCAAACCGCGCTTTTTCAACATTTAATATTTTTCCTTTTAAAGGAAGTATGGCCTGAAATTTTCTATCCCTGCCCTGTTTGGCTGAACCGCCGGCTGAATCTCCCTCTACAAGAAAAATTTCTCTTAGTGAAGGGTCTGAAATCTGGCAATCAGATAATTTTCCTGGAAGGGTTGAATCTATTAAAGATCCTTTGTTTCTTGCGAGATCCCTTGCTCGTTTTGCGGCATCTCTTGCTCTTGCTGCATCAACTGATTTCGCGATTATCTTTTTAGCTGTATTTGGGTTTTCTTCTAAAAATATACTTAGTTTTTCATGAACAAGAGACTCAACAAGCCCTTTTACTTCGCTGTTTCCGAGTTTTGTTTTTGTTTGTCCCTCAAATTGAGGCGATTTTATCCTTAGACTTATTATTGCTGTAAGGCCTTCTCTTACATCATCTCCGCTTAATTTTACCTGAGAGTTTTTTTGGAAGATTTCCATTTGCAGCATATTGATTTATTGTTCTCGTCAAAGCTGCTTTAAAACCTATAAGATGAAAACCTCCCTCAACTGTATTAATATTGTTTGCAAAAGAAAATATTTTTTCCTTAAAAGTATCATTGTATTGAAGAGCTACTTCGATATTAACGTCATTTTTAACTCCTTCGATGAAAACAGGTTTATGTAAGGGTGTGTTTAGTTTATTAAGGTATTCAACAAATGAAGATATACCCCCCTCATAAAAAAACTCATTTTTACTATCTGCGCGCTCATCTTCTATGGTTATTCTTAACCCCTTGTTTAAAAAAGCGAGTTCCCTTAATCTTCGAACAAGTATATCGTAACTGAAATCGTCTGAGTTTAATATTCCCGTGTCCGGGAAAAAATGTATTTTTGTGCCTCTTTTATTTGTTTTACCTAAAACCTTTAATTCACTTGTTTTTTTCCCTTTTTCGTATGTCTGATAATAAACATTCCCATTATGGTAAATTTCCAGCTCAAGAAATTTCGATAACGCGTTGACCACAGAAACCCCTACACCGTGGAGGCCGCCTGAAACCTTATAAGAGTTGTCATCAAATTTTCCTCCAGCATGAAGTTTAGTCATTACAACCTCTACTGCGGGAATCCCTTCTGTTTTATGTATACCTACCGGAATACCTCTTCCATTATCTTCAACACTTACGCTGTTATCGGTATGAATTGTAATATTAACAAAATCGCAATAACCCGCCATAGCTTCATCAATACTATTATCCACAACTTCATAAACAAGATGATGAAGCCCTTCAATATCGACATTCCCGATATACATTGAAGGCCTTTTTCTAACAGCTTCCAAACCTTCAAGTATTTTTATATTATCTGCTGTATATGTTTCTCTTTGTTTATTCATATTCTCATCGGCATAACTACACTTAAAAAACTTTTATCATTTTCGCCCTCAATTAAACAGGGTCTTTCTTCATTAACAATATTAATATTTATTTTATCATCATCAATTACATTTAATGTTTCAATAAAATATCTTGGATTAAAAGCGACCTCTATGGGCTCTCCTTTGAACTCTATTGATATTTCTTCTTTTGATTCACCGATATCAGGATTTGTGGTTGTTATAATAAGCCTTTTGTCTGAAAAATTAAAGATTGCGCCCTTATAATTTTCTGAAGATAAAATAGACATTCTTTTAAGCATCATAAGAAATAGTTTTTTATCAAGATTTATTATATAGCTATCTTTCTTGTTTACAATATCCTTATATTCAGGAAAATCACCTTCAAGAAGTCTTATAATAATTATCTCTTTATCTTTTTTTATTACAAAATTATTATTTTTAACGCCAACCTGAACAACTCCTTCCCTGGTTAAAAATTTGGAAACTTCATTTAAACCTTTTTTTGGAATTATAATCCCTATATCAGATGGCAACTCATCATCTGTTTCATAAATATAATCAACAGATGAAAGTCGACTTCCATCTGTTGATACCATTCTGACAATTTTTTCATCTTTATTAATAATTGTTTCAAAAAACACACCATTAATATGAGCCCGCTTATCATCCGTAGCTCCACTTATTACAATAGATCTATCAATCATTAATTTAAGACATTTTGAATCAATCTGGAAAAAATCAACATCTTCTATATTTGGACTATCGGGAAAGTCGGAAGGATTCATGCCAACGATATTATATTTGACATTTTCATTACCAAGCTCAATCCAATTATTCTCAACTTCATTAACATAAATTTCATTAACAGGAAAATCTCTTACTATCTCATAAAGTTTTTTTGCATTAATAGCCACCGTACCGACTTCTTCAATTGATGCAGGATAAATACCCTCAAAGCCTGTTTCAAGATCGGTTACTGTAAGTATTATTTCTGAATCAGATGATCTGATTAAAACAGCTTCGGTTATTGCAAGATTACTTTTACGACCAGTCAAACCCTGAATTTTTGATAATACATCAATAATCTCATTTTTGTTTACAGTAAACTTCATGTCTATTCCTTAATAAATATTATATAATATTAATAAATAGTATTGTTTATAAGTATAATAACTTTTTAATTATCTAATTTTATTAATAAAATTAGAATTTTTTTCAATAAAGAAATACAACTAATATTGTTTTATAATAATGGAAATATAAACACTATATTTTATATTGTTAATAAAATACAAATTTTTGACAAATTATTATATCATTTTTAACAATTTTTTAATTATAATACGTAAGGAACGTGGAAATTAGAAATTTGGCCTTCATATCATCTCTCCCAAATTTCCAATTTCCAATTTCCAATTTCCAATTTCCAATTTCAAGCCGTTCACGGCTACTATAATACCATATATTGTATTTATATCTTTTTAAAATAAATATATATACTGTTTACAGGGTAGTTACAAGAGATTTTTAAAAATAAAATAAACTTTTTAGTAACACTTTAGCGCTTTTAAATATTATTTTTTTGGACAGGATTTACAAGATATTCAGGATTTAAATTATTGTAGCCGTGAACGGCTACAAATCTTGTTTATCCTGTTATCCTGTCAGATTCTTTTTCAAAAGTCTAAATTGTTACACTTTTTACAAGTTCATTAAAACAGGAATTTTGATTTATGAAATTTATTACAGATCTTCATGTTCATTCTAAATTTTCAAGAGCAACATCAAAAAATATGGACCTTGAGAATATATATATTTCAGCTCAACTTAAAGGAATAACGGTTGTCGGAACCGGTGATTTTACACACAATAGATGGTTTTCGGAAATAAAAGAGAAATTACAGCCGGCCGAGGAAGGACTTTTTAAACTAAAAGATGAATTATCTCAAAAATGCGATGAAAAAGTTCCATTATCATGCCGCAATAAAGTCCGCTTTCTTTTAACTTCAGAAATTAGCAATATATATAAGAAAAATAACAAAACTCGAAAAAATCATAATCTTATATTTATGCCTGATCTTGATTCCGTATATAATTTAAATTTAAAGTTAGATAAAATTGGTAACATAAAATCAGATGGAAGGCCTATTCTTGGTTTAGATGCCAGGGATCTTCTGGAGATAGTTCTCGAAACATCGGAATCAGCACTCTTTATACCCGCTCACATATGGACCCCCTGGTTTTCGCTTTTTGGTTCAAAATCAGGTTTTGATTCCATTAAAGAGTGTTTTGAAGATCTTTCTAATTATATTTATGCTGCGGAGACGGGTCTTTCTTCAGATCCACCTATGAACTGGAGGGTTTCTGGGCTGGACGGTCTTACGCTTATATCAAATTCTGATGCCCATTCCCCTTTTAATCTCGGCAGGGAAGCAAATATTTTTAATACAAGTCTTTCTTATCCAAAAATTATATCGGCAATAAAATCAGGGAATCCAGGAGAATTTTTAGGAACTTTCGAGTTTTATCCTGAGGAGGGGAAGTACCATCTTGACGGACACAGAAAATGCAAAGTTTGTTTAAAGCCAAACCAGAGTATAGCAAATAACGGTTTGTGTAATGTATGTGGAAAACCCCTAACCCTCGGCGTATTATACAGGGTTGAAGAGTTGGCGGACCGACCCGAAGGTCTAAAACCAGAAAGATCACATCCATATTACAACCTTGTTCCTCTCGCAGAAATATTATCGGAAATTTTAAATGTAGGACCAAAATCTAAAAAAGTTCAGCGAAACTATATGGCTGCGCTCGAATCCCTAGGACCGGAATTCAAAATACTTCATAATCTTTCTATAAATGATATTAAAAAAGCCGGTATTCCTTTACTTGGAGAGGCCATTAATCGGATGCGTAAAAAAGAGGTTACTATTTTTCCCGGCTATGATGGAGAATATGGAAAGGTAAAAATTTTCAGACAAGGCGAGAAGGAAAAACTTCTGGGACAAAAACAACTGTTTATTATTCCTGAAGAGATAACTTCCGTTGTAGCAGACACTTTAGTTAAACCCTTAACGCAACAAAAAAATTGTAAAATTCCCAAAAAACCGGACCAAACAAAATATAGTAAGCAAAAGAAAACAGTAGCTCCGCTTAATAAAGACCAGCTTAAAGCAGTTAAGTATAAAAAAGGCCCCCTGTTGATTGTAGCCGGCCCGGGCACAGGTAAAACGCTCACGCTCACACACAGAATCGCTTATATCATCACAGAAAGAAAAGTTTCGACCGATAATATACTTGCTGTAACATTTACAAACAAAGCAGCTCGGGAAATGAAGGATAGACTTTTATTATTAATGGATAAAACAAAAAAGCTGCCGGAAGTTACTACATTTCACTCTTTTTGTTTTAAAATTTTAAAGGATCTGAATAACGATAAAAATTATACGATAATAGATGATTATGATCGAAAGACGCTAATAATAGAGGCAATAAAACAGGCTGAAATTAAAGGAAATAAAGTATCAACAAAACTCTCAGCCCTGTTAAATATGATTGTTTCTGCTAAACAAAACATACTTTCTCCGCAAGACAATTTAAAAGAAATAAATGAGTCGGAAACAGAAGAACTTTCTGCTATCTATAAGGAATATCAAAATATTTTATCAATCCAGGGACTTTACGACTATGAAGATTTGATTTTTAATATGGTAAGGCTATTAGAATCAGATATGGATTTTTGTAAAAAATATCAAGACAAATACAAATATATATTTGTTGATGAATATCAGGATCTAAACCAGGGACAATATAGAATTATAAAAGCCCTTACAAACCCTGACAGTAATATATGTGTTATAGGTGATCCCGACCAGTCAATATATGGATTTAGGGGCTCAGATGTTCGTTATTTTAAGAGCTTTCTTAGAGACTACCCCGAAGCTGAGGCTATAAATCTAAATCAAAACTATCGATCAACCGAAACCATACTTGAGGCATCATATCAGACCATAAAAAACCATAGAGAATACAATGCACTGGGTTCTGCTTCACGTGTTTATTCTGATATTAAAGGGACAAAAACAATAAATATTATTGAGCTTGTTTCGGAAAAGGCCGAGGCTGTAGCTATTGGTAAGATAATCGAGAAAATGATAGGAGGAATTGGGTTTCATTCTATTGACTACGGAAGCGTTGATAGTTCTTGTACAAAAAAACAGATGGGTTTTTCTGATTTTGCCGTGTTGTTTAGGTCCTGGATTCAGAGCAAGATCATTGCAGATGTTTTTGATAATGCCAATATTCCATATCAGATATTAAGCAGAGAAAATGCTTTTAATTCAAAGGGTGTTTCAGAGCTGTTATCTTTTTTGAAAATAATTGAAGATAGAGGTTCTTATGTTGATTTTGAAAGAATTATAGATTTAACAAAACCAGGTATCGGCAAAAAAACCTCAGAAACATTCAAAACATGGTGTTATAAAAATAAGTTTTCGCTTAAAGAAGCCATGTTAAAGACTTGTCGTTTTCCTGTTGCCGGCTTGAGCAGGTCAAGCCAGCAGAAGCTTTATGGTTTTATTGTTAACACTTTAAAAACAAAAGAAAAGATTAAAGACCTGAGCCTTGAGGAAAAGCTTTTGTATTTATCTGAAAAAACAAAAATCAAAGATATAATTACAGAACAAGCCTTAAACGATATAATTGTTGTGACACGTAATCCGGATGTAAAATCCAGCGACTTTCTTTCATCAATAGCGCTTCATACAGATACGGATATTTATTCCTCCCGGGCAGAAAAAGTCTCACTGATGACCATGCACACAGCCAAAGGTCTTGAGTTTCCGGTGGTTTTTATTGCCGGCAGCGAAGATGGTTTTATACCAATGAAAAAATACGGAGATGAAAAACCGGACATTGACGAAGAAAGAAGGTTGTTTTATGTAGCAATGACTCGTGCAAGAGAAAGGCTTTACTTTACATATGCAAAAAAGCGCAGGGTTTATGGAAAGATGATTACAAGAGAGGTTTCTCCGTTTATAAACGATATAGAAATGAGCTTAATAAAACATGAAGAGAGCCATTTTAAAAAGACAAAAAAGAAAACCGGTGTTCAGTTGAAATTGTTTTAATCGTAAAGGTTCACCACGGAACGACACGGAGTTTCACTGTTCCAGGGTTCACGGTTAGAGAGCGATAAAAATTAAACAAGGCAACCAAACGTGGGCTTAACAACCCGAATAGTTACGATAATTCAGTGTAATTCCGTGAAAATCCGTGGTGAACTATTACTTTTAATCCACAGATTTCGCAATGATTTTTGTGAGTTGTTAGGCTTAAATTTTCGACTGTTTGATAGAAATAGACAGCCCGAAGGGTGAACAAATCATAAAGAAATTTTTAATTAGTTCCATAAACAAAGCGTTAAACAGCCTGTACGGCAAAGATAGTAATAACTTTCAATAATACAATTATGTTACGCATTATATTTTATGAGTTGTTCATGAGAAATGCGGGATAGGGAGCTTAGAGATGAGTATTGCTGATGAAACAACGGCTAAAGAAGCTATAGATATGTGGCGCAACAAAGACCCAAAAGAACAATTACGACAAATTCGACTATCAATTGAAAGCCTGGAACTAAACCAGATGCATTATGAAAATAGAGAAAACGAGAAAGGAGTTATAAGATCTGCAAACGCAATAGATATACTGTTCCAGAGAAGAAAAGAAATAGAGTCCGAGTTATAGCTCGCCCGAAAGGCGTCAGGTACGTAGGGATACCTTAAAGATTAGCACTTAAAAGAAAAAATAAAAGTTCAACAAAGCGTTATTTAAAGATAATATTCCTGATTAGAAAAAAGGTTGCTATGTGCCATTTCCAAGGCGGTCAAAAGAACAATGAAAGAATAATTCAACGTAGGATGTCCCTCATTATAACGCCCAGTAAAACGTCCCGACACGGTATCAGCCCCATGCGGTGGGATGAGGTTATTGGCGAAAAGGCGTATGAAGCTATATGTGATTTCTGAAGAAGATGTGTTGAAGGCGTTACAACGGCAATTTTGGAGTCAAAATCATCCTTCTCAAATGTTGAAAGCTATCCTGCTTAACACCTGCCTATCCACCCCCACCACGAAAATGGATAAAACTCAGTTGGTTTTGGAGCGACCCGTTTTCCTTTTCTGAAAATTTTTAATCCATTACATCCCGAACTTCATCAAGCAGTTTTCTGTCTTTTTGATATGTTGACAGATGCTAACCATTTCAAATATAATATTAAAATTGAAGATAATAGAGCAAGGTAAATTTGCTTGTTAATCAATGGTTATCATTAGAGGGAGGAATCAAAATGAATACACTCGAAATAGAGAAAATGAGTACGATAGATCGTCTTCAGGCTATGGAGGCACTTTGGGATTCGTTTATGGAAGAAAAATCCGAAATTGATTCCCCTAAATGGCATCGGGACATCATCGAAGAGAGGAAAAGAAAGATCAAAAACGGTAAAGCAGAATTTATTTCTCTTGAAGAGTTAAGAGCGAGTCGTAAATCATGAGAATTAAAGATGTCGTTACATTGAAAGAGGTTGTTAGTGACCTGAACGACGGAAAGGCTTTTTATCGATAAAACCTTTAAAAAGGAATACGATAGGATAAGTGCGCTAATCAAGATGTGACACATTCACTTTATACCAGAGGTCGGCTCAAGGGGGTCAATTTTAGGTTAGCAAAACCAGGTAATTGTCGGGCTTGAATCAGATGAACAAAATGGATATGCTTTTCAAGCTTCTTTTTGGGAATTAAATGAGTCAAAAAAATTAGATGGATTTTTTAATTTTATTTTGGAATAAGATAAGAGGAATTAAATTCTCGCAACATAACGTCCCTTACACCCCATTACACCCGGGAGGTTTCAACCATGAGCGGTCAAATGATGGATTACAAAGAAAAAGTAATAAAAGAGTTAGAGGATCTTTCGAAGCAGAAGATTAATGAGGTTATTGATTTTATTGGTTACTTAAAGTCCAAGGATGCAAAAATAGGAAGAAATAAGAAAATAGATACCCTTAATACCAAGGATAATGCTCTTTTATCAATTATTGGTATCGGAGAAAGTGCAGCGCCCCATAACCTTGCTCAAAATCATGACAAATATGCTTATGGTGATTTATGAGAAAACCTATTTTCTTTGACAGCTGGGGATGGATAGCGGTGGTGGATCGTAAAGATCCTTATCATGAAACGGCAAAAGCTTTTTATCAGGAGTACGTTAAGGGTGGGGGGATTCCCATAACTACGGATTATATTTTGGATGAAGTTCTCACTGTGCTCCGGAGAAGATTGACACACCAGGTGGTGGTAAAATTTGGAGAGGGTGTCTTCCAGTCTGCAAGGGCTCAAAAACTCCGCTTTGAGCTAATTGATAATAGAAGGAGAGAGAAGGAGAGAGAAGGCATGGGAATTATTTAAGAAATACCAGGATAAACCTGATATCTCCTTTACAGACCTTACCTCTTTTGTGGTGATGTCCGAATTCAAGGCAAGGAAAGTATTTACTGGAGACGAGCATTTTGAAAAAGTAAATTTGAGGTTTAAAAGAGTGCCATAAATGAGGAACATGAATAGCTTGCAGTTTTAAGGCTAAAAATGCGTTGTTTTTTGATGCCCAAAGCCATGTCCTCACTAAGCAGTCCTCGAATGATACTTCTTTCCTTTTTAAGACCTACCTATCCATCAGCCAGCCCGGGCATGGTGGTTTTCTGTTGACCATAAGCAGCTAATTTGGTATAGATTTTTGTACTTTGGGGAGTTTCGTGTCATGGGCACAGTGAGGAAGAGCATCTTTGGTAAGGGCTCATAAATGAAGCGGGAGGCGCGTATTTTGGAGCGATATGCGCTTTCTCGTACATTCTAATCTATTAGCAGAACCGTCACACCATCTGTGAGTCTCTCCAAGTGCCATTTCCAAGGCGGTCAAAAGAATAATGAAAGAATAATTCAATATGGGATGTTCACTCTTTTTCCAGGCTTTGATTAAAACTGCAAATGTGAAGGGTGTCCCCAGGTTCTTCCCGTTACGTTTCCCACTACACACATTATACCACTATATTTTAGGAGGGTTACATGGGCTCAAAATCGATAAGATATGAGGAACAACTGGATCTTGAAATAAAAAAATTGCCAGGAGAATATTTACCTAATCTTCTCCAAATTGTCCGACTCTTCCGCGAGAGCGTAACATTGAAGCTAGCAGAGAATAGTTTTTCCCAAGGGTGGAAAGAATCGCTGGCAGGGGAAACGCGTCCTGTGTCTGAATTATGGGATGGCATTAATGCCGACTGATTCGCCACAAAGTGTTCATGTTGAGTATACTCCGGAATTCAAACGTAGCTTGAGAAAGCTGGCGAGAAAATATCGCAGCATTAGAACTGATCTTGAATCTGTTATTAACGGACTACTGAAGGGTGTATTGGTTGGAGATCATATTACAGGAATGGACTATACGCTTTTCAAGTCAAGGGTGAGAAATAGCGACATTCAAAAAGGTAAACGTTCGGGTTACCGGCTGATCTATTGGCTCAGAACTCCCAAGGATGTTATTCTTGTGACCATCTATTCGAAACTTGATCAGGGAGACATCTCAGCGAAAGAAATACGCCGAATCATAAAGCAGTTTCAGGAGTTATGAAAAATAGGCTGTTTGTATATATACAGCACAAGGTCAGCCTATAGGACTACCGCATTTCACCGCATTATATGAGGATGATTTCAAGGACGATCTGGCGACTCTGCGTGAACTATAGCGGTTATGATTGTCATGAAGATGGACAGGTGTCAACCTGCTGATTTTATAGAATAGCAGATCTATGCTGGTTCTCATTGAGGCGTGACAACGCAATTTTTAGGTCAAAATCATCCTTCTCAAATGTTGAATGCTATCCTGTTTAAGACCTGCCCATCGATTAGCCAGCCCCGGCAAGGTGGTTTTCTGTTGACCATAACCAGCTAATTTGGTATAGATTTTTGCATTCTGGGGAGTTTCGTGTCATGGGCACAGTGAGGAAGGGCATTTGTGGTAAGGGCTCGTAAATGAAGCGGGAGGCGCGTATTTTGGAGCGATATGCGCTTTTTCGTACATTCTAATCTATTAGCTGATCCGTCATGCCACCTTGGAAAGTCTCCACCTGCTATTATCTACGGCGGTCAAAAGAATAATGAAATAATAATTCAATATGGGATGTCCTCCTCTTTCTCCAGGCTTTGATTAAAACTGTAAAACTGAAGGATGTCCCAGAAATTTATATGTGTCAAACGTAGATCTGACTCCTTTGCTCATAAACTGCAAGAGGAACTTCCCGTGAATTTGGAAAACCATTGGGCCGTCCTAATTACTGTGTATCGTCCCGATCCAAAACTCTGGATCAACTGGCGAACAAGGAGGACAAAAGATGCTATCATTTGATAAGTGCCCCGTGTGCGGTGGCGAAATGGTCGAAAAAGACGTTGAGAAACTTCTGCGTGGTGGAAAGCACACTGCGGTATTAAGTGTACGCGCTGAAATTTGCTTGCACTGTGGCGAGCGACTTTATTCCAAAGAAGTTATCAGCCGTTTTGAGCAAATTCGATCCAAACTTATGCGTCAAGAACTGGCTGATTTTCAGCCGATAGGGCAATCATTCCAAGTTTCCAGCGAATACTCGAATACGCAATGCTAACAAACATTATGGAGAGAGACGTGCGTATTTTGGAGAGATGTGCGCTTTCTCATACCTCCTGACTATTAGCCGAATCGAAACACTATCTGGGACCCTCTCCATCTGCCATTGAAAAGGGGTGATCAAAATGCAGTTATTTCCATTGAGGGAAATAGCGAATGAACTTCCATTCTTCAAAACCGTGGATGACCGTGAAAAGCTATTAGGTGTCATTGGCGCTCTTGTGTTGCGGAGAATAAGCCTTAGCAAGGCTTCAGAGATCATGGGAATGGAAAGAGAAAGGTTTTTAGGGCTGTTGGATGGCATGAAACTGGGGTATTCATATCTTGAGGATCAAGACGTAGAGGTGGAGAGGAAATGGTAAGGAGCGCTGTCTTCAACAGTTCTCCCTGGATATTCCTTAACTTCTACAACAGCCTGTCTGTTCGGAGAGCCACTTGTCCTTACAGTGATGCTTTTGCCCCCGAAAATGGCCTTCGGAGGAAAAATGCCTGGGTTGGGGAATTCCCAGGGGTCGTTATAAGGCTGGAAGAAGTAAAATAGGAATTCAGAACAGGTTCCTGTAAATATCTTTGCGGTGTCCAATTTTGACAATCAGAATAAGTAGAACATCATCTTGAATCTCGTATATTATCCGATAATTTCCGATACGCACCTTGTGAAAGGGATTGTTCCCCTTCATCTTAGTTATATCCGGGTTTGGAAGCTTTTCTGCAAGGCTGTCGATCTTTTCGCTTACGCGCTTTCGGTCTGGTTTCGGGATCTTTTTAAGTGCTTTTGCAGCAGATCTTTTAACCTCTATTCTATATTTCAAAGCTCAAGTTCCTTTTTCAACTCTTCCCAGGGGATCGGTTCACCAAGCTCATTCTTAGCTTTCCATGCATCTTTTATATCTATTTGGTCCTCTAATTCCTGTAACAACTTAAGTTCCCTCATCGACACAATGGCAGCTATTGGCTCGCCCCGCCGGGTCAGAACAAACGATTCATCTCCGAAAGCTACTCGATTAATAATATTAGCAAATTTTTTCCTTGCATCAGCGGTAGTTATTTTATTTAACATGACAAATATCCTCATGAATTATTATGAACATTACGTCCCTTTTGTACATGTTGTACTTTAAGCCAATTCGGTTGTCAACTGATATTATTATCAAAAATATAAGAAGCTTTTAACAACGCCATTCTCTCAGATGGTGATGGCGGGCGTTCGGCAACAAATAGTGACCCTTCTTTGCCAGTTCATCCTTCTGCAACAGCTCATATAACTGGGAAAAACATTTTAAGAATAAGCCAAGACTGATTTTCATTGAGGCGTGACAACGGCAATTTTGGAGTCAAAATCATCCTTCTCAAATGTTGAACGCTATCCTGTTTAAGACCTACCTATCCATCAGCCAGACCGGGCAAGGTGGTTTTCTGTTGACCATAACCAGCTAATTTGGTATGGATTTTTTGCACTCTGTGGAGTTTCGTGTCATGTGCACAGTGAGGAAGGGCATTTGTGGCAAGGGCTCGTAAATGAAGCGGGAGGCGCGCATTTTGGAGCGATATGCGCTTTTTCGTACATTATAATCTATCAGCAGAACCGGCACGCTATCTGGGAGTCTCTCCATGTGCAATTTCCAAGGCGGTCAAAAGGATAATGAAAGAATAATTCAATATGGGATGTCCCCTCACCCCCCCACTCTTTCTCTAAAATTTCAATCACCTTCTACGAATTTTCTGATCAATTCATTCAATTCCTCATACTTATCTTCCAATGATAATAGCGCTTATTTCATTTAGAATATCTTTTATGGAAGGTACGGTTGAGGGCACTATTTTATCAGGTGTGTGTTTGTGATGGGGATAGGAATCTATTTCAAGATGATGAGGAGCATTGTCATAACGGAATAGCATTTGGCCGGCGCTGTTCATATAATGCAGCCTGTATTTTTCAATGGATAGGGTCTTTCGGGATTTAGTGGCAAATATGGCGATCTCCAAAACCGAAGAATCTATTATTAAGAGATGGCCTTTCAGATAGACTGTTTCTAAGGCAGGGCCAAAATATTTTTGAACATTTGATGACAGGACAATAGAGGAGGAGGCAATAGCTTTTTCAATGTTTTCAACGAATCTTTCTATCACTGGATTACTAAACGAATTGCTGACTGTGTTTTCCGCCACCGAGCATGGAGTTTTGCAAAGGCATACCAATCAAAATAATCAGCCTCATCTCCTATTTGACCAGCCTCAAACCTTTCTAAGAAAGTCTGGGTACTGAGTTGATATTTTTTCTCAAACTCCTGTAATACCTTTTTATAAAATGCCATTGCATTCGAATACAGGTCATACTCACGTTTTAGTGATAACTTGATTTCATTGGTCTGTTGCATGAAATATTTATATAAAAAGCAGATGTTGAAAGTCAAGGGTTTTTAACTGCTGCCATATATCTACAAAATAATAAACCGGCAGCCCCCAAATCCTTGTTTTCACACTTTGAATCCTTTTCTGTTTCAGGCCCACTCTTCAGTTGCCCGGAGCATGGTGGTTTTCTGTTGACCATAATCAGCTAATTTGGTATAGATTTTTGCATTCTGGGGAGTTTCGTGTCATGGGCACAGTGAGGAAGGGCATTTGTGGCAAGGGCTCGCAAATGAAGCGGGAGGCACGTATTTTGGAGTGATATGCGCTTTTTCGTACATTCTAATCTATTAGCAGAACCTGCACGCCATCTGGGAAACTCTCCATGTGCTACTTCTAAGGCGGTTAAAAGAACAATGAAATAATAATTCAATATGGGATGTCCACTCTTTCTGGACTTTGATTAAAACTGTAAAATTGAAGGGTGTCTCCTTCCCCAGTCCCCCTTACTGCCTTTAATACACCAAAGGAATTTTTAAGTAAAAATAGGTTATAGGGGAGCCGACTATAACAAAGATCATGTAAGATTTTTTTAAAGGAGGTAGTGAGTTATGAAGCGGACATTTTCTTTGATATTAATCTTGGGTCTGGTAATCTCTCTAGGAATGCTTGGGTGTGCGAAAAAGGAGAAGGAGATAAAAATTGGGGGAGTGCTTCCTCTAACAGGTTCCGCAGCAGTTTGGGGCGAGAATGCAAAAATGGGATTAGAAATTGCTCTTGAAGAAGTAAACGAGGCAGGAGGAGTAAAAGGTAAAAATG
>Ga0255422_1017_pt1 | contig 37756 bp, 38 predicted proteins | sample ANMaggSeSYBR02D3_FD_182631 | JGI IMG/M metagenome (GOLD analysis project Ga0255422, IMG submission 182631) | Sediment cell enrichment communities from methane seep in Santa Monica Basin, California, United Staets - ANME aggregate JGI... | ecosystem: Environmental > Aquatic > Marine > Cold seeps >... | reverse complement strand
TTACACAAACCAATGGCTTATCGCTGAAGCTTTCATCTTTTACTATAGAACGCTTTGCGCCCTATACAAAACTTTTTAATGAAAAAGAATGGGATTTTGAAACAAAAAAGAAAAACAGAAATGCTTTTTATGAATGGATTAAATGGATCGCTGAAAACCACCCAAAGGTTCATGCCAAGTTATCAAAGCCTATAGATATTCTGATTGCCACGGATACCTTAAGTGAAGGGCAAAATCTGCAGGATGCGGATATGGTTATCAATTATGATATTCATTGGAACCCGGTGAGAATTATTCAGCGCATGGGACGTATTGATCGTCTGGGGAGTCCCAATAAAAAAATATTCGGTATCAATTTCTGGCCTTCAAATAATATTAATACCTATCTGAACCTGCAAGGCAGGATTGAAGAAAGAATGGCTGCCATGAAACTTGCCGGTGCAGAGGTTGACCATCAGTTCTCAGAAACATTTGCAGAAATAATTCAAGATGAATCGCTCGACCAAAAAATGAACGCCCGCATGATGAAACAGATGGAAATGACCTGGGATGATATTGAAGTGACGGATGAAGGACTTGGGTTTGATGACCTCTCATTAGAACGCTATCGCCAGGATTTACTGGAAGAGTTCAATAAAGATAAAAATAAATATTTAAAAATGCCCAAAGGCGTTTACACAGGGTTTAAGGCTGACAAAACCATTTGTAATGAAAACGGTATTATTGCGCTTTTAGGGTATCCTGCCAGACCATCAAAAAAGCCGGATTATGATTATCAACTATTTGATTTGATTTATATTAATATGCAGGGCAAGACGGTATTGTTAAATCAAAAAGAGATACTGGACGCCTTGACAGTGCATAAGGATAAAAACAGATTTGTTCCTGATGCCATTGACAGGGGGGATGAAGACGCAATTAAAGGGTTGGTAAATGCCATGCAGGGATGGCTCAATGATCAGGCTGTGGAAATAGAAAAACAGTCCGATGGAACCGAAAAAAAAGTAATGGGCAAAGAAGCCAGGGATATACTGGCAAAACTCAAAAGAGGCGACAAGGGCAGTTTAACTAGACTAAAGCAAAATATTAAAACCAATGAAAAGTATCAACTTGATAATTTTGATTTGATTACCTGGTTTTTGGTGAGTTGAACGGAGAATCGATATTATGGGATCTAAAACGCAAATAATTAAAGTAAAAAATATCTCTATTTCACTCACAACAATACATGATGAAGATTATATCTGTCTCACTGATATCGCGAAAGCAAAAGAGTGCGCTTCTCGTGCCGCGGATATTATCAAAAACTGGATAAGAAATCGCGCGACTCTGGAATTTTTAGGCACATGGGAGGAAATGTACAATCCAGATTTTAAAGTGGTCGAATTCGACCACTTTAAAATGCAGGCCGGGCTGCCAAGTTTTGTTTTGAGTCCAGGACAATGGATCAAAAAGACCAGTGCTGCTGGCATGTACGTTCGTTCCGGCAGATACGGCGGAACCTATGCCCATAAAGATATTGCCTTTGAGTTCTGTTCTGCCATCAATCCGGTTTTCAAACTGTATCTCATTAAAGAATTCCAACGACTGAAATCTGATGAAACACGGAGACAGCAGCTTGAATGGGATGTTTCCAGGACATTTGCCAAAGTGAATTATCTGGTTCACACTAACGCTGTCAAAGAGCATCTTATCCCTGATGATTTATCCAAGTCAAAGCAACGCTTTGTTTACGCCGACGAAGCGGATCTGTTAAACTTTGCCCTTTTCAATAAAACAGCGTCATCCTGGCGTAAAGAATACCCGGATGAAAAAGGTAACATCCGGGATGCCGCAAGTATTGAACAGCTTGTAGTTTTATCCAATCTGGAAAGTTTCAATTCGGAATTTATCAAAGAAGGACTTGATGCAGATGCACGATTGAAAAGATTAAATCAGATTGCTATCCGGCAGATGAAAATAATGCTTGAAAACAAATCATTAAAAAAACTTGAAGGTTAAAGATGAAGTTGGATTATTTCAAAACAGAAGATTTTCACGCGGCTCTGCGGATATTTTTTTTAAACTTAAATATCCCGGTAAATTATTTGGCCGATGAACCGACTTCTGCCAAGGATGTCTTAAAAGATACCTGGAAAAACACCCCTGCATTTATGGTGTGGATATACAGCCGATAGCAACACAGATTTCCAAGCCGAGATTTTTTATTTCACTGATTGTTGATCAAAAAGTTGATAAAGATAAACCCAACTTTGGCATCAGAGCCTTGCCCAACCTGGAAACCAAATTTGTGGCAGCCAATACCTTGATTGGCATTGATAAACCCAAAGATCAAATGACTCTTTTTGAAAATCAGGAAATCAAAAGGCTTGAACAAGAACTGAAAAATATAAGGCACAGAATTTTAAAAGATTTTTCTGTTGACATAGAAGATGAACTTTCACTGGTTCTTGGAATGAATGTGAGTAGCAAATATAAATAAGGTTTAAAATGGAAAAAATACCATTTAATTTGATGCAATTAATTGAGGAAACTCAAGAAGTGGGTGAACGATTTATTTCTCCAGCTTTTGATTCCTTTAATAATATGCAAAATTCATTTCACACTTTAGTTAATGATGTTTATTACGAAATAAAAGTACAAAAAGAGGAAGATTACATTTGGTTTGAGTTTGAACATGGCAAACCCAACCCAATAGATGATAAATTAACAAATGTTAATACAGGTGTTAAGAAAAGCAATTTAAGACAAGAGGATGAAGCCGAGCTTCTAAAACAATTATTTGTTCTATATCACTTCAATAAGAAAATTCTGTATATCTCAAATTCAAAAAAGAAACAAATATTTGAACAAGTTTTAAAACAAGGAACAGAAAAACAATTTACAGTTAAGAGTTTTTTTAAAACCAAAGAAGAATTTATATCGTTGTTAAAATCAGTAGATAAAATTTCATTTACCGAGGCTCGCAACTTATTTAATTATAACAGCAAAAAAAGACAAGCGTTGATTGATTTAACGGGGACCGATGCGCCAGACAAATTTACTTTAGAGGCACACTATAAAAAAAAGATTGATTTGGTTGGTTTTATTGGACAATTAATAGATTCCAAAAAAGGATGTAAATTAAAGGATTTAATTATTCAAGGTACAGATGAAAGTGATTTTAATTTCATTTTCAATGTTGACTCATTTGTTAGAAAAATTGAGGTGCAGTGTGAAAAAGAAAATAATGGCAAATATAATCCAGAGTCAGTCAGAAAACAACTAATTAAGGCAATTGAAGAATGAAAGGAACAGATAGGATATTGTTTTATATGGTGATTCTTTTATCATTTCTAATTGGCCTATTTGTTTTTGATGAATCATTTAACAGTTATTCTGATATGATAACTTTCTTGTCGATTATGATAGGATTTACAATAACATCTTTATCAATATTGTATAATTCTTCGCTCAGAAAAACTCTGTATGATAGGAAAATTAGATATTATAAAACTGAACTTCATAGATTGAAAGATTTTTTTAAACAAGCATTGTTTTTTGAAGTAGTCTCAGTGATATTTTTATTTGTGATCCCTGAAAAAATAGCATGCATATCTTTTTTTGATTATGACGTTTTAATTGGAAGATATATGATAATTTTCCCTATATTAATGGGGACAACTTTTTGTTTTTATAAAATTTTTAGCGATTTGTTAAAAATTTTTTCTCATCCTGCAAATGACAAAGATCAAGGATGCAATAGATGAGTACGCCTCAATCCCAAATCCTAATCTACCAATCCACCACCGGAAACATCAAAATAGACGTCCGCCTTGAAAATGAAACCGTCTGGCTGACACAAAACCAAATGGCATTGCTTTTTGGAAAAGGCAGAACCACTATAACAGAGCATATTGGGAATATATTTAAAGAGGGCGAACTAAATGAAAAAATGGTATGTCGGGATTTCCGACATACCACTCAACACGGTGCTGTAAAAGGTAAAACGCAAACAAAGAATATAAAATATTACAACCTTGATGTAATTATTTCAGTTGGTTACCGTGTAAGGTCACAACAAGGTACACAATTCCGCATCTGGGCGACTAAGCGCTTAAAAGAGTATATAATCAAGGGTTTTGCCCTGAATGATGAGCGGTTTAAAACCGGCGATTCTATGAATTATTTCAATGAATTACAAGAGCGCCTCCGGGAAATCCGCCTTTCCGAGCGTTTTTTCTACCAGAAGATAAAAGACATATACGCAACCAGTATCGACTATGATCCCAAAGATGAAATGACCATTAAATTTTTCAAGATTATACAAAACAAACTGCTTTGGGCTATAAGCAAGCAAACTGCCGCAGAACTTGTTTACCGCAGGGTAGATGCTTCTTTATCCCTTTTGGGAATGCAATCATACGATAAAAAAAGCAATATAGGCATCAAAAAAAGTGATGTCAGTATTGCCAAAAATTATCTAAATGAAGAAGAAATAAAACTTCTTGGATTATTGGTAGAACAATATCTTGCCTTTGCCGAAACCATGGCGCAGCAACACACACCAATGTATATGAAAAACTGGATTGGCAGGCTGGATAACATTTTACAATTAAACGGCAGAGAATTGCTTACGCATGCCGGAAAAATAAGCCATCAAATGGCTTTAGAAAAATCGAATCAGGAATTAGAGAAATATAAAGAAGAGCAAAAAAAAATATCCTTTGAAAGCAGCTTAAACGAGTTGGAAAATGATATAAAACAGATAGATCAGAAGACCGAAAAAGATAACTCATGAAATTCACCGAAGCAAAACTTGAACAAGCAGTTATAGAACTCTTTGAAGCTGAAGGTACGAGAAGACCGGAGCAGAAAAGACCTTTATATTCAATTGATTGATTATGGAAATTTGTCAGTGTTCCGGATTTCTCATCCTGATTAAGAAATTTCATAAGGAGCGAAAATATATAGGGTTTTAGAAGCCGGCTAACCCTTATTTAGGGGGTGCGAAACTTGAGTTATTAGTAATAATAATTCTGAAAAATACGGGTTAGAGGCTATAGTACCGCATTGTTGATTTTCAGCCAAAGGTCTGTGGGCTTTTTCAGTTTTTTCCCGTCAATGCTCAGAACCGGAATAGCACCAATAAGTGAATTAGTGATAATAACCTGATCAGATAGAAACAAATCTTCAAGGCATAGCTTTTTGCTTTCCGACATATAACCCCAACTTAAAAGAAGTTCACATACAACCTTTTCCATGATACCGGGCAGCACATGCGGCGAAACCGGCCTTATGAAAGTTTTATCCTTGATCAGCAGGATATTTGCTGTATTCGTTTCAGAAATCGTATCATCCGGATTCAATATGAGTGCTTCATCAGCCCCCTTTTTTTTCGCCCATTCTCCAGCAAGCAGGTAGTATAAATAATTCAGGGTTTTGTAATCAGCAAGGGGTGTCTGACGCGGCTTCGGGTAAATAACAAGCTTTACTCCTAGTTCTTTTTTTTCTGCCAGCCGATGAGTATATGGTCTGGCCATAGCTATAAGCGTAAAATTTAAAGAAGAGTTTTCGCTGTTTCCTTTTGACGCAATAATTTTAACTGCCGCAGTTTCTTCCAGCAGTCCGTTACTGGAAATCACCTGATATATAATATCCTGCCAGGTCAAATCCGGGACTCGTTTGAAAAAAAGATGTTTCCATGTTTGATTAAATCTCGCAATATGCTCTTCAAGGTATTGAGGTTTTCCTTTATCCACCCTGATTGTTTCAAAAAAACCATATCCGAATAAAAACCCCTGATCTGTAACATTTATCTTCGCAAGATCTATGGGTTCAATACTTCCGTTAATCCAGACATGTTTTTTGCTGCTTAATACTTTTTCTTTTCCTTTGAAGACCTCCATAAGCGTTCTGCCCTTATGCATTGTTTCATCATACTCATCAAAGGGATCTGAATCAAAGACAATACCTCCTCCGACTGAAAATATGATTTTTTTATTAACTATTGTGGCTGTGCGGATAGCAATAGAAAGGTCCATTGTGTCGTAGAAACTTATATATCCTGTGGAACCTGTATATATATGACGTCTGTGAGGCTCCAGTTCATCTATTATCTCCATTGATCTGATTTTAGGGCAGCCTGTTATCGAACCACCGGGAAATGCAGCTTTAATAATATCCACTGCATTTTGATTTTTGTCCAAAACTCCTTCAATAATTGACACAAGATGAAAAACATTCTTGTATACCTCAAGTCTTTTGTGCTCAACCACACGAACAGATCCTGCCTTACATATCTTTCCCAGATCATTACGCAGTAAATCAACTATCATCGAAAGCTCGGCATCATCCTTTTTGCTGTTTTTAAGCTCAAGACCGAGTTTTTTATCCTCTTTTAAAGTATCTCCCCTTGGCATTGTGCCCTTTATTGGCCTGGTTTCAAGCCGGTCTCCCGACTGAAGAAGAAAACGTTCGGGTGATGTGGAAACAATAAAATGATCTTCGGCATTTATATAAGAAAAAAAGGGAGCGGGATTAAGATTATAAAGTGTTTTGAACAGGCCAAAAGCGCTGCCTTCAAAATTCATTTCAAATCGCTGGGAAAGGTTCACCTGATATACATGGCCAGATGCAATGTATTCTTTTATCTGCTTAACCGCGTTTATGTATTTGGATTTTGTAAAATTTGATCGAAATCCATCTGTATCTCCGCTGAAACTCTCTATTAGCGGTTGTTTTGATGCCTGTATATTTTTAAAAACTTCAAGGTCTTTGTGCAAAACACTTTTTCCGGAAACAATGCGTTCAGGAATAAAAAGAGATGTTCTGTCTTCCTTTCGATCATGTATGACTATTATTGAAGGAGCAAAAAAGCATATATGCGGAAGATAAAGATCATCTATAGAAGTGCGGGGAAGTTTTTCAAGAGAATCTTTAAGATCGTAAGACAGGTATCCCAAAATGCCGGCAGCAAAAGGTGATTGTATATTATGGCCGTGCAAATGCTGAACATAGGGCTTGTAAGCATTTAAGATATTCCGAAGCGTATCAAAGGGATCTGCTCTAAAATTAAAGCTATGATCTTCGGCTTTAATTTTCATTTCATTGATGCGTCCGGTAAAGGTCAGCCAGGGTTTTGCGCCAAGTATATGGTATCTTGAACAGTCATTATCTCCTCCGCTCATAAGGATAACCGTGCCGGGCATTGAGGCAAAACGAGCAGCAAAATCAAGGAAAGATTCGCCTAATTCAATGTTTTCAGTATAAATACCATCAATCTCACCGGCAATTTTTTTTATTTTATCAATTGAAAATTCAACGGCTTTCATAAGCAAGCGGCCCAAGTCTGAGAAAGTTTTCAACTATTAAAAATCCATTCTTTGTAAGAAAGCTTTCTGGATGAAACTGTACCCCGTGAATCGGGAGTTTATGGTGAGAAAGCCCCATAACAACACCATCACTGGTTTGAGAGGTTATAACCAGTTTTCTTGAATTAAGTTTTATCATCAATGAATGATATCTCGCTGCGGCAAAGGGAGAAGGAAGACCCTTGAAGATTTTATCATTATTATGGTAAATCATGCTGACTTTTCCATGTACCGGCAAAGGAGATCTGACAGTACTGCCTCCGAACGCTTCATTAATACACTGCATGCCCAGACAAACACCCAAAACAGGTACTTTGCCGTTTAAAAATTTAATCAGCGGGATAGATATTCCTGAATGGGATGGACCTTTGGGTCCGGGGCTGATAAGTACATAATCCGGGCAGATTGCTTTTACCCCCTCAAGAGAAATTTTGTCACTTCTGTACACTTCAATAGAAAGATCATAATTCATAAACATTTGAACAAGATTGTAAGTAAAAGAATCATAATTATCAATTACAAGCAGCTTCGCCAAATTATGAACCTCCATATAAATTATAAGTAAACGTTCACGGCTACAACTATAAAAGCCACCCGGATATGAGTCTGGGTGGCTTAAAACCTGTTGCATAACTTTATTTAGGTGGATAGGCTGAAGACTGAAGCTCCCTGACAGCCTTCAGCCTTCAGCCTTCAGCCTTCAGCTTGAACACTGATTGTAGCCTTTACTCTATATAGAGCATCTAAATAAATTTCTTTGTCTCCATATTTGACGGCTTTTTTATACATTTTTTGTGCTATTTTCAGGTTTTCCAAATCTCCAATTTTTTCATAAGCAATTCCCAGGTTATAGAAAGCCGCTGAATTTTCCGGTTCAGTATTAAGCACATCCATCCAGATCTCTATGCCCTTTTCCCATTCCCCGTTCTTAGCGCATTTAATCCCTTTTTTTACCTTCTTGTTACCGCCTATGCCCATCGCATATTTATTACTGCCGTTATCAAATTCTACAATTCTGGTAATCTCGGTAGTAAAAATTTTTGCAACAATCCTTGAGGCAACTTTATCAAAAAGCTCCTCCAGGGTTTGATTTTGCGGAGGAAGCTGACTTATCCTGCTTTCTAAATAACTTCTATATTCATTTTTTCCACCGAACTTTTCTTTATATTTTTCCGAAACCTTATCAGCAAAAATACGCTGTTTGGTTTTCAGGTTAACTATATTAAAATCTACAATAATGTTGGCCTGACGCATAACATAGGGGACTTCTCTTATAACGGTTCGTTGAATCTCCACTTCTGCTTCCTGCCCGAATACATTCTTGCCTTCCTTATATTCACCAGTTCCCTCGTGTATCTTTACCTTCTCGGTATCATGAACGTCTTTTATAGTGGCAACAACTCCGCCTGAAATAACAGCGCCTGCATCCAACTCATCAAAATTGTCAAACCTGGTCTGACCGATATTTATAACTCTAATGTAATCAACTTTATTAGTTAAATTTTGGACCTCGATGATTTTATTATAAAGTGCTTTTCGAACCAACTCTTCATGCATGCCGTCAAATTTCAGTATAGCCAGCGTCCTGATGTCTTGAAGGGATACTTCGGCATGCCTGATCACAGTGATCCTGGTCTTTTGTACACAACCGACACAGCCGTACAATGCAATCAGAGCTACGCCTAAATATAGCAATGGCATATTTCGACTATTATACATGTGTTAAATTCCTTCTATCCCTGACATCTGACACCCAATCCCTAATCCCTAATCCCTAATCCCTGATTCCTGATATCACTACTGCCGGAGCCCGGCATCAATATTCTCCGGTTCCTCTTCAGGAGGAAGATTCGACTTTATCAAGAAATTTTCCTGAAGAGACTGAACAACTTTATCTATTTCATCTACACTATCTCTTATTTCTTTAATTCCATTTTTTACAGAATGAGTAATTTCAGGGATATCACGATTTTCTTCAACCTGTTTTACTATCCTTTTAATGCTTGAAACACTTTTTGATACATCATTGCCTATCTTTTTTATTGCCGCAAGGTTGTCCTGTACCTGATCCATTACTACGGGAGTCTTCGAAGAAGCTTTATTTATATTTTCAAGGATCTCACCCAATTTATCAAGATCGCTAAGAATTTTATCCAACAACTCCCTGGATCTGATTATTCCCCCGATAGTGCCTTTCCCTGCTTCTATATCCCGTGCAACTCTCTCAAAATAAGAAAGCGTTCTGTTGAAACTATCAAGTGAGGCAAACAAAGGTCCTTTAGGATCTCTCATTATTTGAGCAATTTCTGCAACATCCTGTATTGCGGGAATAACCATTTTGGCTGTTTTCTCCACCTCAAATTCTGCAAGAATATCATCAACAGATTTTTTTTCCCTGGAAGGAATTTTACCGCCTTCTTTAATCAGAGGAGCTTCAGCGGTGCCTGGTATTATGGCGATGTATTCAGAACCTATAAACGTAGGACTTTCAACAATTGCCACGGAATCACTTTTGATCCTGGATGAATAATCTTCCAGAATAACTAATTTAACTTTTACTTTATCTTCAGCAAGTGTGATCTTTTTTATTTTTCCTATATCTGCCTTGTATAGTTTAACAGCAGCATTTTCTCTAAGATTATAACTTTCATCAAATGTCGTATAATAGGTAATATATGTTTTAAACCAGTCCTTGCCCCTGCCTATTATAATCAACATTGCAAGCATAATGACCACAATGCCTATTACAAACGTTCCGACTATTTTCTCTTTTTTATTGTAATCGACTTCCATAGCAAATTAACCAATTGATAACGTCCCATCTTTTAGAAATATTTTCTTGTTGGAAAACTCTTCAATGAAATCCTTGTCATAAGATATAAAAACAATAGGAAGTTTGGTCAACACCATATCCCTCAAAACCTCTGTAAAAAGATCAAAGTTGGTGTGTCCTATGAAGTCTTCAGGACGTTCAAAAAGAAATAAATCAGGAGACTTGGTAAGTTCGCGTATTGCAATGGCGATTCTCAAATTTACGCTGCTAAGCCTTCCGGGATGTATATCAAGTTTGTCGTAAATGCCAAAGTTTTTGCATAATTTTGTCGCTGTTTCATCTAAAGACAGTGAGAGCGAATCGTCAAAATAGTATCTCGTAAAAAGAAGATTTTCTCTGACAGTTATATTGCTGATCATTGCTGAATCTGAAGCGATATAACCAATCTTTTTCTTGCAGGGCAAAAGGTTTCGATAGTCTGAAAAATCCACTTTTTTATCTTTAAAGTAGAAATCGCCGGATACAGGTTTGACCAGCATTGCAAGTGCCTTAAGAAACATATGTGCTTGATCGGGAGAATCACCAATTATTGCAAAAGCATCGTCCCGGGAAAGAGCAAAATTCATTTTATTAAAGCTGCAACCACTCTCCGGGAAATCAATAGTATAATCAACAAGATTGATCAAATACATTTTTTCTCGTAACTACATAGGTTGATAGGCTGAAGGCTAAAGCTCCCTGACAGCCTTCCACCTTCAGTCTATCCACCTATATACTCTACATGTAAAACAATATCGATATAATAACATTGATAACAAGACAGTAAAAAAAACATTCAACAGCGGCTTTGGAGGTGCCGACCGGTATGTCTGTAATAAGTCTTTTTACACTGAAACCATGTTTAAGGCATGTAACGGTAATTGCGATTCCAAAGAATATAGCTTTTATAATTCCAACGGCAATATCGGTGGCGGTTATAGCTTTACCTATTTGTGTTATAAAGTCGCCCATGGGTATATATGTAAATATCCAGATTATCAAATAACCTCCGATAATAGCTACCAGATCAAAAACTATAAAAAGGCAAAGTATAGCTGAAGTTATCCCGATTAATCTTGGCAGGCAGACTACACGCATCGGGTCAATTCCTGCCATTTCAATAGCATCTATTTCATGGAAAATGTTCATATAGCTGATTTCTATGGCTACAGCGGTCGCTGATCTTAATATGACCAAAAATGCTGTTATAACGGGACCAAGCTCTCTAACAATCAGCATTACCATTGTTTTACCAAGATCGTACTGACCTGAAACCTTGGTAAATTGTATGATTAGCATGCTTCCAAAAACAAGCGCTATCGGAATAATAATAGGTAAAGCCTGAACACAGGTAAAATAAACCTGCTCAAGAGAAATTCTTCTGACAAGGGCTCTGCCTGCCTCAGGTTTTTGGAATATGAGAACAAATATTCGGTAGGTAAAGGCGAATAAGTTAGAAATGTGGTTTGTAGCGCTTGAGGCTTTTCTGCCTATATAGCCGGCGATGTAATCCATTTTAACTCATAGAAGTATTCGAAAATATTATAATTTAAATTAGGAACGGGGACGAAACAACTTCCCCAACTATGCATCACAGCTTCAGGCCACCTTTGTCCGATCTCAAATCACAAAAATATCAAAATAGCCTGCTATTCCATCAACTTTTGTGATTTGAGATCGAACAAATTTGGCCCAAATCTATGCGCCTACTTGGGGAAGTTATTTCGTCCCCGTTCCTTAGCTGGTCTTTTATTGACTTACATGGATTCTTACAATATAATAATTTAAAAGGTCAACAAAATTAGACAAATCAGAAATTTATAAACTCAATTTAAATTTCAGACTTGGGGGAAGTATTATGAAAAGTAAACTTTTGTGGATCATCTCGTTGGGTTTCATCCTGTCATCCTTATCCGCCTGTATGACCCATCCAACCAATGCAGGACCAGATGCGACTAATTTAACCGTCGGTAAAGTTCAGGGAGAAATTAAAGAAGGCATGCCGGCTTCTGATGTTGCGGCGATATTGGGATCGCCCAATATTGTAACTACTGATGAAAAACGCCGTGAAGTCTGGATATATGATAAGGTATCTTCTAACCGCGTGGATACGCGAAAGTCCTTCGGAGGAGGTATTATTATCTTGGGAGGCAGTACCCGCCAGGCGGAAAGCACAAGTACTCAAAAGACTTTGACGATTATCATTAAATTTGATGAGCAGAAAAAGGTGAGAGACTTTGCTTACAACTACACCCAATTCTAAAGCCCCTTGGAAGGAAAATGCCTCGAAAAGGCTCTGGTGGCTTCTTTTTCTAATTTTGGGCGGCCTGCTGTCGGGCTGTGTTGCGATGCCCAAAGCAGAGGATTTTTTTAAGTTGACTCCGGAAAGCGCCAAGCATCGGGCTTTGCAAACCCGTATGTTTGATACCTCCAATGAGAAGGAATTGCTGTCCGCTTCGGCCGCTGTCTTGCTGGACCTGGGTTTTCAGGTGGAAGAAAGTTCGACTGAGGTTGGTGTGCTTCGGGCGGCCAAGGAACGGAGTGCCCGAGAATACGGGCAGGAAATACTGCAAGTCTTTATTTTTTTACTGGGATCTATTGGCGGGAAAGCCATTATTATGCCAGTTGATCTGCACCAACAGATAAATGCCACCTTGGTGACCCGCCGATCTGAGTCAGACTCATCCCGTTTCTCGGTTCGTATCCATTTCTATAGAATGGTGTGGAAGGGGGATGGGAGTAGCGGTGACCAGAATATTCCACCTGGGCAACAGCGCCTGGAAATGATTTACGATGGAAAAATCTACCAGCAGTTCTTCGCAAAACTGTCCAAGAGCGTATTTCTCGAAGCCCATAAAATCTGAGAGGAGAATGACCGTGAACGGCCGTTATAGTTTATTTGTATTAGGTTTGAGCTTTTTTTTGCAGGCTTGTGTAGGGGGACAACCACCTAAAGATTTGTTGGCTCTTACAGATGCCCAAATGAAAATACGGAGTTTTCAGACCCGGGCTTTTGATGTCAAAGATCAGAATAAGGTTTTGAGAGGCGTGGTGGCCTCTTTGCAGGATCTGGGGTTTATCATCGAACGAGCCAACGGTCCCATGGGATTGGTGACAGCAGGCAAGTTTGGACCCGGTGGTCGTGGATTTGTGGAATTAACGGTCACCGTCCGGGCCAAGGGGGAAAAACAGACCGAAGTCCGGGTCAATGCCATATTCAATGCCAAACCTATTGAGGACCCGAAAATTTATCAGAACTTTTTCATCGCTGTAGAACGATCCTTGTTTGCTACAAGAGGATAAGACGGATCAGTAACACTCTGTAAGAGTGAAAAATGTTTTGTAAAACCTGAAACCGCCAGAGAAAAATGAAACTGTCTTTGCTATCTAAAAAATCTTTCGTTTGTTTTGCCTTGGTATTGTTCATGAGTTTGACGTTTCAGGGATGTGCTATGCGATGGGGGACATCTATCCAATGGAGCTCCCAAAGCCAAATCCTGATATCGGAAGACAGCCAGGTCAAACTGCGGTCTATCCAAACCCGGGTGTTTGATATCACGGATAAAGTCAAAATCATGCGAGCTGCTGTAGCTACCATGCAGGATCTTTTTTTTGATATCAATGTGCTGGATGAGGATCTGGGTGTCGTGTCGGGTAAAAAATTATTCAATCATGACAACTCCTGGGGAAATCATCCGACGTATTATCTTTATAAAACTGATGAATTGATTATATTCAATACCAACTTTAGAAGCTGGGGGCCGTTCAATTATCGAAAGGACCTGATCCGTATGACAGTAACCATACGCCCAAAGGAAAAAACCCGATCGTTGGTGCGGGCAAATTTACAATACAATATTAGGGCTGTTGAAGACCCTTATATATATCAGAAGTTTTTCAAAATCCTCGGTCAATCCCTATTCCTTTCCGCTAAAATAGAGTGAGCCCGTCAAGATGTGACCTGCCCTTTAATGGGTGACCCCTTATTTCCTGTAGAATTTAGGTTCAATAGAAAGAATCTGAAAGGGCTTGTTTATGAAGTCTGAATTAGTGAAAGATAAGTCATATATTGAGTTCCTCTCTGATCTGAAAAAGAAAATACATTTGGCTCAGGTAAAAGCTGCTCTTGCAGTTAACGCTCAAATGGTTTTTCTGTATTGGTAACAGCATATTGCGAAAACAAGAAAACGAAGGCTGGGGAGCCAAAGTAATAGAGCGGCTTTCACAGGATTTGCGGAACGCTTTTCCTGAAATAAAAGGGCTTTCTTCAAGAAATCTGAAGTATATAAGAAAATTTGCCGAGACATATCCATATTTTGAATTTGTGCAGCAACTTGCTGCACAAATTTCTTGGTTCCATAATTGTGTACTGATTGACAAAGTTAAGAGTAAAAAAGAGAGAGAATGCTATATATACAGCAGACAATTCAAAACGGCTGTTCCAGAAATGTCTTAATCCACTGTAAGACAAAGAACAGGATCATTGCGGAATACGCTCTGCGAGATATGAGCAAACCCATTGGCGTGTCAGAATATAAATTTACCGAAGCCATACCGGAAGAACTCAAATCCAGCCTGCCTACGATCGAAGAATTGGAAGCGGAATTAATGGTTAATTTGAAAAACAACAACAAATAACTTTGAGTTTTGAGGCTTAAAAAGTATGACAAAAAAATTAAAAAAACAGATAGGGAAAATACAAGACAGTATTAATAAAGGTCAAAAGTAGACCCCTTTAGATTTTACCCGAACCGGAAGAGATACTTGTTTCAGTGGCCGCTAAGGAGGAACGTATCCTGGAACTGGTTCAGGAAATGCGAGGGCTGCTGGAAGGGAGACAAAAGCAATGAGACAGGATTTGACTCGATACGGAGAGCTGTTGACACAAATCAAAGATCGTATCCGCCGGGCTCAGGTCAAGGCAAGCTTGTCCGCCAACGCGGAAATGATTTTGATGTACTGGGATATCGGCTGGATAATTCACGAGCGCCAGCGGCATGAAGGCTGGGGCACCAAGATCATTCCGCAACTGTCACGGGATATTCGTAATGAATTGCCGAAGGTAAAGGGATTTTCCGAGCGGAATATCGGCTACATGATTCGATTCGCCCGGGAATATGACAGCCACGCAATTTTGCAACAACCTGTTGCAAAATTAGCTCCCGATACCCCTTCGACAAATTTGCCACAGCCTGTGGTACAATTACCTGTCCACAAGGATTCTGAAAATTTGCAACAGCTTGTTGCGAAAATTCCATGGGGACACCACATCCTGCTCATGGAAAAGGTAAAAGACTTGCCTGCCAGGTTTTGGTACATGCACCAGATTATCGAACAGGGATGGAGCCGGAATGTGCTGGGGCTGATGATCAAGAGCAATACCCACGAGAGGCAGGGCGCGGCGGTGACCAATTTTGAAAAACGCCTGCCCGATCCCCAATCCGACCTGGCGTGCCAAGCCTTGAAAGACCCTTATATTTTCGATTTTCTGACCCTCGCCGAACCGTTTCATGAGCGGGAACTGGAAACCGAGTTGGTCAAGCACCTTGAAAAATTCCTGCTGGAGCTGGGACGCGGCTTTGCATTCGTCGGCAGACAGTATCACATCGAAGTTGGCGATAAGGATTTTTACATTGACCTGCTCTTTTATCACCTGAAGCTGCGCTGCTTTGTGGTGATCGAACTCAAAAAAGGCGCATTCAAGCCGGAATACGCAGGCAAAATAAACTTTTATTGTTCCGTTGTGGACGATCGGTTCAAACATGAAAACGACCAGCCTACCATCGGCCTGATTCTCTGCCAGGAGAATGACCGGGTACTTGCCGAATACGCCCTGCGCGATATCCGGAAACCCATCGGTGTGTCCGAGTACGAACTCACCCGCGCCCTGCCGGACGACCTGAAGTCCAGCCTGCCGACTGTGGAAGAGATCGAGGTGGAACTCAGCAGAAAGATGGAAGAATGAAACCACGGATGAATACGTAAGAATGCAGGTATTACACGATTGAAGACGTTCGTAAAGGGTTGATTAATCGGTTTAAACCACTACCTTTGGTAGTGGAAAGATAAAAAGGTTTTACCGTTGTAATAATTGTTCAGTACAAATGTACCTCCCTGGAAGGATACAAAATAGGAGGTACATTATGAAAGAACGTGAATTTAACAAGTTATCGCATACGATTTATGAATGTATGTACCATGTAGTGTTTTGCCCGAAATATCGCAAGAAGATTTTGCAAGATGATATAGCAGAGTATATTAAACAACAGATATATATTTTATGCCGTCAAAAAGACTTGGTAGAAGTTTTAGAATTGAATGTTCAAGTTGACCATGTTCATCTCATAGTCTCAATTCCGCCTAAGTATTCAGTATCAGCTTTTATGGGATTTTTGAAAGGAAAAATAGCATTAAGACTTTTTCAAAAATATGATAGAGTTGGCAAGAAGTTTTGGGGGCGGCATTTTTGGTCTCGTGGATATTGCGTAAGTACTGTTGGATTGGATGAAGAGCGGATAAGAAAATATGTAAAGTGGCAAAAGAAGAAAGATAAAGAGATTGAAGACAAACAAAGAAAGTTATTTGAATAAAAAACATTAAAAATATCGCACCTTCCAGGGCGAATAAAACATGCTACCGCCTCTGGCGGTAGTAATTTGACTAATATTGGAATGGGGAGCTATCGTGCCACAGAAGATTATTTATATCCCACGAATAAATGACAGTCCAGCGGACTTTGCAGAACTTTTCCAAATCTGGGATGAAGTCAACGACGATTTCGAGAATGTAAAATTTGATTTTTCCCAATGCAATTTTCTGCGGCCAAACGCCGTGGCCTTTTTGGGCGGCCTGGCGCGACTTATTGAGTCACGTATGGGAACAGCGGTTTTTGACTGGGACACACTGAAAAATGCTGCTGTGATGACCAATCTTTCCCAAAACGGTTTTGCCGGACATTTTGAACATACCTCTTCCAGAAAGACTGGCAATTCCATTCCTTATCGGGAGGATAATGTGCGGGATGTTAACGGCATTATGGATTATTTGGAAATCTATTGGCTTGGACGTGGCTGGGTACAGGTAAACCAACCTCTGCGTGATGCCATCGTGGGTCATGTGTGGGAAATATACAATAATGCCTTTGAACACAGTGGATCAGGAATCGGTGTATTTTCATGTGGTCAGCATTTCCCGAGATATAACGAATTGCTCTTGTCAGTTGTGGATTTCGGCCAGGGCATACCAGCCAAGGTGCGTAATTTTTTGAGCAGCGACCCGCGCGCTAAACAATTGACAGCCGCTGGTTGCCTGCGCTGGGCATTTCAGAGCGGCACTACCACCAAGTCAAAAGAAGAGCCGGGCGGTCTTGGCCTCGATCTGCTCAAGGAATTCGTGCAGGTCAACCAGGGCAAGTTGGAAGTTTATAGCAATGAAGGGTATGCCTTGATTGACAAGGATGGCGAAGGCTTCACCAACATAACCACTTCATTTGAAGGTACCGTGTTCCATATAACATTGCGTTGTGACGAAAACTTGTACCGATTTGCAGACGAAACAAACGGTAACGTACCGTTTTGAAAAGGAGATAGAAATGGAGATTATCATCAAGGATGTAATTGGCCCGCGCTGCATCATCAAGGAAGACGGGCAGAAAATTTATGAAAAAATTCATGGGCCGTTGACAAAAGCGGAAACCGTTACGCTGGACTTTGATGGCGTTACCCAGTTCGCATCGCCTTTCTTCAACTTTGCTATTGGCCAGTTGTTGAAAGACATTGAGGAAAAGGACTTGCGCTGTTTACTTCGGGTCGAAAATCTTAACGAAACAGGGAAACTGGTTGTCGAACGGGTTATTGAAAATGCGGCTCGGTATCATAGCGATATCGACTACCGGAAAATTGTGGATGATATCCTGGAACAACAGGCAAAGGAGTCGGAATAATGGCAATCAACTATTCCATCCTGGCGGAGGTTGTTAACATCACCACCGACAGCCCAAAAGCGGATGATGTGTTCCTTGTGGATACCAATGTATGGTATTGGATGACATATCCCAATGCTACATCATATGTTCCCAGCCAGTTGGCTAATTATCCAGGTTACTTAAATAAAGCCTTGGCTGCGGATTCGAAGATTCATCACTCCGGCCTTTCCCTTGCTGAATTATCACATCTCATTGAAAAAACAGAGCGTGAGATCTATGAAAGATCGAATGGCACAATCAGACCAAAAGAATACCGGCACAATCTTTCCGGTGAACGATCTCGTGTAGCGTCCGAAATCAAAGCAGCCTGGTGCCAGGTCGTAAGCTTGGCCGACCCTCTGGCCGTTACAATCGACGATATAACAGCGACCGCCGCTTTGAACCGTCTCCAAACCGAAAAACTCGACGGTTACGATCTCTTCATCCTCGAATCAATGAAGAACCACGGGGTTATTCAGGTCATCACCGATGACGGGGATTTTGCCACTGTTTCCGGAATCCAGGTGTTTACTGCCAACAGAAACGTCATCGTAGCAGCCAAAAACCAGGGGAAACTGAAGATCCGCTGAAGCTGATGCAGATGTGCTTGAAATATTCCTTGCGATGTATCCGGACTTTCGCCAAAACGTTAAATACGATGTGGTCAACAGCTATGGCAAACTGATGGAGATTGTAGGAGTTAAGGCTGTTCCTGGTCAGTCAAAATCAAATAAAGGTGTTTTTGATGATTGAAAGCATTCAAATTCAGAATGAAGCAAGCTATGGAAGTCCTGGTGAAACCTTATTAGGGCTTTCAAAGCATAATTTTATTTATGGTTCCAATGGAACAGGTAAAACTACGATTTCGCGGGTTATTGCGAATGTTTCTGCCTTTTCTGATTGTAGTTTAGTTTGGCGAGGAGGAATCAGCTTAGAAAGCTTGGTTTATAATCGTGACTTTGTGGAGAAGAACTTTAATCAATCTTCTGAGTTGAAGGGTATATTCACTTTGGGCAAGAAAGATAAAGATATTCTTGACAAAATTAAAGATGCAAAAAAAGCGTTGGATTCGTTAAAAGAGGACGGATTAAGACTAAAAAGGAGCTTGGAAGGTGAAGATGGAAATGGTGGAAAGAAGGCCGAACTTGCGGAATTGGAGTCTGAGTTTGAAGGAAAATGTTGGAGACTAAAACAGAAGCATGATAAGAAACTCCAAGGGGCATTTGTTGGAGTCCGTGGGAAAAAATCTAAATTTAAAAGTAAGTTGCTAACTGAAGCGGCAAATAACTCTGCCGTTTTAAGCGATCTTGATGAGCTTGAAAATAGAGCTGAAACAATATTCGGGGAGACGCCACAGACAGAGACGACCATTTCTGTTCTGGATTATAAAAGCTTATTAAGTTTGGAATCAGCCTCTATCATAAAAAAGAAAGTGATAGGTAAGGCTGATGTTGATATTGCAGCAATGATTCAAAAGCTCGGTAATAGCGACTGGGTTAAGCAGGGGCGATCTTTTTATGAGGCGAATAAGAATGTCTGCCCATTTTGTCAGCAGAAAACTGAATCATCTTTTGCTGACAGTCTGAATGAGTACTTTGATGAAACTTTTGAAAAAGATATTGGTGCAATTGAAACGCTTTTAACCAATTACAAAACGAACGGTGAACGCTTACAGCAAAGCTTACAGCCTGCGCTGGATAATCCGTCAAAGTTTCTTGATGCGGATAAATTAAAAGCAGAAAAAGAGCTTTTGGATTCCAAGATTAGTAACAACCTGCAGCGAATTGAAAAGAAACAAGCTGAATCAAGCCAAAGTATTGAACTTGTTTCCCTCGAAAATGTTTTGACTGAAATTAAAAGTCTCATTGATTCAGCAAATAAATCCATCCGCGAACACAACAGAATGGTTTCCAACCTTGCTCAAGAGAAAAGAAACCTAACTACTCAAGTGTGGAAGTTTTTGCTTGAAAAAGAAATTAACGAAGATTTTGCTACATATATTTCAAAGAAGAAGGGCTTGCAAAAAGCTGTTGAGAACTTGATTATTCAAATAGAGCAAAAGCGAAAAGAATATAAAAATCAAGAAGTAGAAATAAAAAAACTGGAGAAAAATACCACCAGTCTTCAACCGACTATTGACGGAATAAATGATATCTTAAAATCCTTTGGTTTTAACGATTTTTTCTTGGCAAAATCAGAAAGAAATGGATTTTATAAAATTCAGCGTTCTGACGGAACGGACGCAAAAGAAACTCTAAGTGAAGGCGAACAATCTTTTATAACATTTCTTTATTTCTATCACCTTTTAAAAGGTAGTATAATAGAAAGTGGTATAACAACTGACCGGGTTGTTGTTTTTGATGATCCGGTTTCAAGCCTTGATAGTAACATTCTTTTCATTGTGAGTAGTTTAATAAAAGAACTACTCGAAGAAGTGAGAAATAATAGTGGACATATCAAACAGGTCTTCGTACTGACTCACAATGTGTATTTTCATAAAGAGGTCTCTTTCAATACTAAACGAAGTGGGCAAGCCTTAAATGAAGAAACCTTCTGGACGGTGAGGAAACTAAATCAGCTATCAAAATTTCAGAAACACAACACAAACCCCATCAAAACCTCTTATGAATTACTTTGGATTGAAGCCAGGAATCCGGATCGGTCTAATCTGTCAATACAAAATACTTTAAGAAGAATTCTTGAAAACTATTTCAAGATACTGGGACATATAGATCCGGACACTATTTGTGGTTATTTTGAAGGAAAAAACAAGCTGATATGCAACTCGTTGTTCTCATGGGTTAATGCTGGATCGCATTTCGCTCATGATGACCTATTCGTTTCGATTGACGATTCAACTATTGATGGTTACCTGGAAGTATTTAAACAAATTTTCATTAAATCAGGGCATGAAGCTCATTACAACATGATGATGGGTGCTCCCTATTCTGAAGCATTAGAAACTGCAGAGCGTGCCACATGAAAATCCTTCACACATCAGACTGGCACATTGGCCGCTCGCTCTATGGCCGGAAGCGATACGATGAGTTTTCGGCATTTCTTGACTGGCTGGCAGAATTCATACAGATTGAAAGTGTCGATGCGCTGCTGATTAGCGGAGATATTTTTGATACCAGCACACCGAGTAACCGTGCGCAGGAACTTTATTACCGGTTCCTCTGCAAAGTGTCTGCGTCCTGTTGCCGCCATATAGTGGTAATTGCGGGCAACCATGATTCACCTTCTTTTTTGAACGCTCCCAAAGAACTCCTGAGGGCTTTGAATGTTCATGTAGTCGGCTCGGTCACAGAGAACCCGGAGGATGAGGTTATTACTCTTGCCGGGTCTTCAGGCATCCCCGAGGCCATTGTGTGTGCGATTCCTTACTTGCGGGATCGGGATATCCGCATTGTTGAAGCCGGTGAAAGTGTCGAGCACAAGAACACCAAGCTCATTGAAGGTTTGCAAAGACATTATGCTGAAGTCTGCAAGGTTGCAGAAGAAAAGCAGAGGGAATACGGCGATATCCCTATCATTGGAATGGGGCATCTTTTTACGGCCGGCGGAAAAACAGTAGATGGAGATGGGGTGAGAGAACTTTATGTCGGCTCACTGGCGCATGTTGATAAAGATGTTTTCCCGACATGCATAGATTACCTTGCTTTAGGACACCTGCACGTTCCGCAGAAGGTTGGGGCGGCAGAGCATATGCGTTACTCCGGATCACCCATTCCTATGGGTTATGGAGAAGCCTGTCATGAAAAAAGCGTTGTGATTGTAGCATTTTCAAATGATCCGCAACCAAAAATCACCTTTCACCCGGTTCCATGCTTTCAGGCGCTGGAAAGAATATCAGGCGGAATTGATGAGATTACGGAAAGAATCCATGAATTGAAATTCAGCGGCAGTGATGCATGGCTGGAAATTGAATACTCCGGGACGGAGATCGCCGGTAATCTGCGGGAGCTTATTGACGAAGCTCTTGCTGATACCGCAATGGAGATCCGCCGGATAAAAAACAGACGTGTCGTTGAACGGCTAATAAATCGAACCTGCAAGGATGAGACACTTGATGACCTAAATGTAAATGATGTTTTTATCCGTTGTCTAAATACCTATGAGGTGCCGGATGATGAACGTCCTGCGCTGATTCAGTCGTACAAGGAAACGATTCAGGGGATGCAGGAGGAAGATCTGAATGCGTGAACATGTACCATCTGTGGATAACATGAGGGAAGTAAATCTATGAAAATACTGAATCTGCGATTTAAAAACCTCAATTCACTCAGTGGTGAGTGGTCCATAGACTTCATGGCTCCCGAGTACGTTTCTGATGGAATCTTTGCAATTACAGGCTCTACCGGCGCTGGCAAATCCACCATTCTTGATGCTATCTGTCTTGCCCTTTACGGCAGAACACCGCGATTAAAATCGATTAACAAAAGCGGTAATGAGATTATGTCCAGACAGACCGGTGAGTGTTTTGCTGAAGTGACCTTTGAAACGCAGGCTGGTCAATTTCGATGCCATTGGAGTCAGCACAAAGCCCGTAAAAAGGCCGATGGCAACCTTGTTGACTCAAAACATGAGATTTCGGATGCTGTCAGTGGTCAGATATTGGAGTCAAAAAAACGGGATGTAGCAAATGCCATTGAAGCTCGAACCGGAATGGATTTTGATCGTTTCACTCGATCCATGTTGCTTGCTCAGGGAGGGTTTGCGGCATTTCTTCAGGCAGCACCGGATGAAAGAGCTCCAATTCTTGAACAGATTACAGGAACAGAAGTTTACAGCGAAATCTCAAAACGTGTTCACGAACGCCACCGTAAAGAACATGGAAAACTTGAACTACTACAGGCAGAAACCGGCGGGATAGTCATTTTAAGCGATGAAGACGAGGTTGCATTAAATCAGAAACTTTTTTGTAAGCATAATATTGAAAAGAAGCTTGGTCCTAAAAATGATGCGTTGGGGAAATCCATTCTATGGCTTACCGGAATTGATGCGCTAAAAAGCGAGCTTTCTGCAATAGATAAAGAATCAGAGTTTCTGTCGAATGATTTGAAGGCATTTGAGGCCGACAGGGCAAGATTGCAGCAGGCCATTAAGGCCGCAGAGCTGGACAGTGAATTCGCTACCCTGTCATCGAAAAGACAGCAGCAGAAGCTTGATCTTGAAACTTTGGCAAAATCAAAAACTCAGCTTCCCGGCCAGGAAAAAATGCTGGGATTAAAAGAGACAGGTCTTAAAAAGGCTGAAGAAACTGTAATTAGAGTCAAAGATGAACAAAAAATCGGACTTGAGCTGATTAAAAAAGTTCGGGCGTTTGATCTTCGTATTTCAGGGAAACAGTCTGATTTAAAAATGGCTGAGTCAGAATGCCAGAAGATTATAAAGCAGGTTTTTGAAAAAAAAGAATACCGACAAAAGCTTGAATTCAGTCAAGAAACTGCGGGCAAAGAATTTTCCAGAATTGAAAATTATCTGTCTGCAAATGCCCATGATGCAGCGCTAATTACTGAGCTGACAGGAATAAATGAGCAGATCAGAAACTTTCAGGCAGCAGCAACAAATGTTTCAGCAATAAACACTCTGATTTTAAAGCTGAAAAAACAGTTTAAAACGGTTGAAACACTGCATTTAAAACAACAGGCATTATGCAGTACTCTCAAAGAGAAGTATGATATCGCAAAAAAGCAGGTGTCAAAAACAAAAGGCTTCATTTCAGAACTTTTGGGTGATCGCCTGCTTCGGGAATACCGTGCTGAAAACGAGAGCCTTTTGCGTGAAATGGCCTGCCTGAGAAAGATAGCAAGCCTTGAAGATGAACGTACAAAATTAGAGGATGACAAGCCATGTCCGTTGTGCGGGTCTTTGCATCATCCCTTTGCTGAAGGTAATGTTCCTGAAATTGATGAAACCGAAAAAAAGATCAATAAACTGTCCGGCCTGATTCAGAAAGCAGAACATCTAAAAAGTAAGCTGCAAAAAGATGAATCCAAAGAAAAAGAAGCAGGTGTTGCGTTAACTGACGCGGAAAAAGAGCTTGTTCAGACACAGCACAAGAAAGGTGAATCTCAGGCAAATGCTCTGCGCTCTGAAAAAGAATTACAACTGACAACGGGTAACTACGCTGAATTGAAAAGTAAAGTTATATCAAAGCTGGAACCATTTGGTGTGAAAGATATCCCTGATGAGAATTTGAATTCTATTTCAGAAGCTCTCGCTGTCAGGCAGAAAAACTGGCAAGAGCATCAAAAACAAAAAGCTGAAATCGAAAAACAAACCAGTGACCTTGCGTCTGAGATAAAAACTCTTGATGCTATAATGCAAACACTTGGTGAAACGCTGAAGGAAAAACAAGGTGTGCTTGATGCGCACAAAAAGGATCTCGATAATTTGACTACTGAACGTAATGGGCTGTATGGTCAGAAAAATCCGGATACAGAGGAAGCTCGGTTGGAAGGCTTTGTTGCTGAAGCTGAAAAATCTGAAAAAGCAACAAGAGATAGCCGGGAGCAGGTCATGCAGCAGTTAAATGATTTAAAGACCCGCATGGCGGCATTAAAAGAAAACACGGCCAAGAGTAAGCCGGAACTGGATGGTCTTGAAGCTGCTTTTAAGATTAGCTACAACAAAACCGGGTTTGAGGATGAGCCGACATTTATTTTCTGCCGACTTTCCATTGATGAAAGAAATAAATTGAGTCAACGTGCCAAAAAGCTTGACAATAAGCAGGCTGATATTACAACACGGAAAAAAGACAGGGAAACCCGTTTGTCTCAAGAAATAGATAAAAAAACTACTGAAGCTTCACTTGATGATCTGAAAAAGGAACAGGCTGCAATCCTGGAATCCCTGAAAAAACTTGGCGAGGAAATTGGAGCCATAAAGCAAAAACTCACAGACAATACGAGCGCAAAGGTTAAATATCAACAGAAACAAATGTTAATCAAAGCGCAGAAAAAAGAATGCACAAGATGGGATGCGCTGCATTCATTAATCGGCTCTGCTGATGGTAAAAAATACAGAAATTTTGCTCAGGGCATCACTTTTGAATTGATGGTGTCACATGCCAACAGACAGCTTGAAAAAATGACCGACCGCTACCTGCTGGTCAGGGACGATGATCAACCACTTGAGCTGAATGTTGTTGATAATTATCAGGCCGGTGAAATCAGATCCACCAAAAACCTTTCCGGTGGAGAGAGCTTTATAGTGAGCCTCTCATTGGCTCTTGGGTTGTCAAAAATGGCCAGTCGCAAAGTCCGTGTAGATTCCCTGTTTCTTGATGAGGGTTTTGGCTCTCTGGATGAAGATGCATTGGAAACAGCTCTGGAGACCCTTGCCGGCTTACAGCATGATGGCAAACTGATCGGCATCATTTCTCATGTGCCGGCCTTAAAGGAACGAATCAGCACACAAATAACTGTTCAGCCTGTATCCGGTGGTAAAAGCACTATCAGTGGTCCGGGATGTGAGAGAGTCCTTATGCCCGAATCCGATCTTTGCGTTAAATATGCTGAGGCTATCCACATGTGATAAATTTGCTTCCATTTAAAAAGAATCAGTTTCATAAATTGAAAGAGAGTTACAATGAGTAACGAACCGGAAAAAATTATTTATACAATGATGAGAGTCAGCAAGGCGTACCAGAACAAACCTGTGCTAAAAGACATATCCCTTTCCTATTTTCTTGGTGCCAAAATTGGCGTCTTAGGATTAAATGCCGCAGGGAAAAGTTCTCTTTTACGTATTATGGCAGGTGTTGATCAGGAATATAACGGAAAAGCCGTACTTTCCCCGGGATACACTTTAGGGTTTCTTGAGCAGGAACCTTTGCTTGATTCAGATAAAACCGTAAAAGCTGTGGTTGAAGAAGGCCTGCTGGAGGTTGTAGATCTTGTTGAGGAATACAATAAAATCAGTGAAAAATTTGCTGAACCCATGGCTGACGATGAAATGAATCAACTTATTGAGCGCCAGGGCGAATTGCAGGAAAAAATCGATCATCTTGATGCCTGGGATATTGATGCGCGTTTAGAAATGGCAATGGATGCGCTGCGCTGCCCTCCGGGAGATACTCTAGTTAATGTTATTTCCGGTGGTGAAAAAAGACGTGTGGCACTATGCAGACTTTTATTGCAGAAGCCGGATATCCTGCTATTGGATGAACCGACAAATCATCTGGATGCCGAAACTGTCGCCTGGCTCGAACATCATCTTCAGCAGTATAAAGGTACGGTGATTGCCGTTACGCATGATCGTTATTTTTTGGATAATGTATCGGGTTGGATTTTAGAGCTCGATCGAGGACACGGCATCCCTTGGAAAGGCAACTATTCTTCATGGCTTGAACAGAAACAATTACAGCTTAATCAGGAAGAAAAATCAGAATCAAACCGGCAGAAGACCTTGCAGCGGGAATTGGAATGGATCAACATGTCACCAAAAGGCCGCCAGGCAAAGGGAAAGGCACGCATTAATGCTTATGAAACTCTCTTAAGCCAGAACTATGAAAAAGGGGCCAAAGATCTTGAAATATATATTCCACCAGGACCACGTCTTGGAAAGGTAGTTATTCAAGCAGAAAATCTGAGCAAAGCATATGGAGATCGTCTTCTCTTTGAGAAAATGACATTTGCTTTACCTGCGGGAGGTATTGTCGGCGTTGTCGGTCCTAACGGCGCAGGCAAAACAACACTCTTTAAAATTATAACCGGTTTGGAAAAACCTGATTCCGGGATTATTAACATCGGGGACACTGTTAAACTCGCTTGCGTTGATCAGGAACGCGATATTCTTAAACCCGACAAGACAATATGGGAAGTGATTTCCGGGGGTATGGATATGGTTTGGCTTGGGAAAATAGAAGTGAACTCAAGGGCCTATGTTGCCCGTTTTAATTTTTCGGGATCAGACCAGCAGAAAAAAGTAAACATGATTTCAGGCGGCGAGCGTAATAGAGTCCATCTTGCGTGTATGCTCAAAGAGGGCGCCAATGTGTTGCTTTTAGACGAACCTACAAATGATCTTGATGTGAATACAATGCGTGCCCTTGAAGAAGCGTTGGAACATTTTGGAGGCTGCGCGGTTATTATCACTCATGATCGCTGGTTTCTCGATCGCATCGCCACCCATATTCTTGCTTTTGAGGGAGACAGTACTGTCATGTGGTTTGAAGGCAATTATTCAGATTATGAAGCGGACAGAAAAAAGAGGCTTGGAAAGGCCACTAAACAGCCCCATCGGATCAAATACAGACATTTGACAAGAGGATAATACAGGGCGCAATCATTGGTGTCATTGTGTTGCGAGTTTTGGATATATTTCATTCTCAGATATTATTCTTCTTCTGCAATAATCCTCGCGTAAGAAACCAAAAGTACTGCAATCGAAAAGCCTGCCGGTGTGTCAGAGAAAAACAATATTTTTACTATAGTTTTATCCGAAAATGCGCTATTGTAAATCTTGTAAACTAATTTTGTTTTTTTAGAAGTGACAATATGCCTGCAAATATAGATGCCATATATTATCCTGACCGGACAACCGAATGCGAACGTCCTTTGTTTATGGTTCCGGTTGAAGCAGGTTTCCCATCCCCTGCGGAAGATTATATTGAAGGCGAGCTGGACCTGAACAAACACCTTATTAAGCATCCTGCCGCAACATTTTTTGTGAGGGTCGCAGGTGATTCCATGGTCGATACTGGAATACATCCCGGAGATATCTTGATCGTAGATCGCGCTATTGAATCTGCCGACAAAAAGGTCGTAATAGCTGTAGTTAACGGGGATCTGACAGTAAAAAGAATTCGTATGATAAAAGGCAAGATTTTTTTGATGCCTGAAAATAAAAACTACAAACCCATGCAGATAGACGAAGAAACGAATTTCGAGATCTGGGGTGTGGTAACAAACGTAATCCATCCTCTTTAACATTTGTCAGGTAATGACTTATGCCTTCTGCCCTTGCCATTGTAGATTGCAATAATTTCTATGTCTCCTGTGAGCGTGTTTTTAATCCAAGGCTTGCCGGAAAGCCTGTTGTAGTGCTTTCCAATAATGACGGCTGTGTTGTTGCCAGGTCAAACGAAGCCAAGGCTCTTGGCATCAAAATGGGTGTCCCTGTATTTCAAATCAGCAGCTTAATTAAAACTCATGGAGTTCAGGTTTTTTCATCCAACTATGCTCTTTATGCCGACATGTCACAAAGAATCATGAACACCCTTTCCGGATTTACCCCTGATATTGAAATTTATTCCATTGATGAAGCATTCCTGGATCTGTCTCAATTTAAACGATATGATTTGACTGATTATGGGCACAAAATACGCTCTACAATAAAACAATGGACAGGTATTCCTGTTTCTATCGGCATTGCCGAAACCAAAACTCTTGCCAAAATCGCAAACAAGATCGCTAAAAAATCTGTAAAGGCAGAGGGTGTTTTGAACTTAACAGTTTCCCCCTATCTAAACAGAGCACTTGAGATAACAGATGTTGGAGATGTTTGGGGTATAGGACGCAGTTATTCCGGTTTTCTGAAAAAACATGGCATCCATAATGCTCTGCAACTTCGTGATGCTGATGACAAGTTTATAAAGAAAAGAATGGGTATTACGGGAGTCCGGCTGCTTCAGGAACTGAGAGGCATTCCCTGTTATGCTTTGGAGCAATTTCCGTCTCCCAAAAAAGGAATAACTGTATCCAGGACATTCAAAAATTCAATAGAGTCTTTGGATGACCTGAAAGAGGCTCTTGCTGCTTATGCGTCTATTGGCGCTGAAAAATTGAGAAAAGAACACTCTGTTGCAGGAGTAATAATGGTTTTCCTTATGACCAATCGTTTCAAAAAGGAAAATTATTATATCAATATTAAAACCATAAAGCTTCCTGTTGCAACCAGCGACACTTCTGAGCTTATCCATTATGCACATGAAGGTCTTAAAGCAGTTTACAGAAAAGGATACTTGTACAAAAAGGCAGGTGTCATGTTCAAACATTTATACCCTGAAAACCAAATCCAGGCAGACCTTTTTAATTATATAGATTTCAAGCGTTCAAAAAAGCTCATGCAGACTCTGGATAACGTAAATAAAAAGATGGGCTCAGATACTTTAAAATACGCAGCAACAGGTTTAACCAATAATCAAAAATGGAAAACCGTATTTAAAAGGCGATCTCCTTCATATACAACAAATTGGAAGCAGCTAGTTAAAGTATCATGAGTAAGGAACGTGGACGAATTAACTTCCTCAAGTAGGCGCACAGATTTGGGTCGAATTTGTTCGATCTCAGATCACAAAAGTTGAAGGAATAGCGAGCTATTTCAATATTTTTGTGATCTGAGACCGGACAAAGGCGGCCTGAAGCTGTGATGTATAGTTGGGGAAGTTATTTCGTCCACGTTCCTAAGCATTTTATTCTAAGATAGAAGACCTGGCCCTTTGGGCCAGGTCACAGTTCAGTGGTTTTACCATCTGAACAACATTTGTTACTCCAAAGTCGAGTTGTCCCACAACTTAACCAAGGAGTAACAAATGAGTAGATTCCGTAAATTATCACAAACAGTTTGGCATTGCCAATACCATATCGTCTGGACTCCCAAATACAGGTTCAAGATACTCAAGGGCGAAGTCGCAGAAGAGGTTGAAGAATGTGTCAGGACGTTTTGTTCACAACAAAAGTGTGAAATCATAGAGTTAAATGTCCGAGTTGACCATGTGCACTTGCTGGTGCTCATACCTCCCAAAATTTCAGTTTCGAAACTTATGGGGATAGTTAAAGGGCGTACAGCGATTCGTGTTTTGAATAAATTTCGCAAATTACGTCAGCAACCCTATTGGGGTAACCGTTTCTGGGCCAGAGGTTATTGCGTTGATACAGTCGGCTTAGACACAGAAATGATAAGAAAATATGTAAAATATCAGGACGACCGAGATAAGTAAGTCGTTAAAACAAGAATAAACAATTTTAGGGGCAACTCAACCTTTTCCCCCTCTGGAGGCAAAGGCAATTTCATCCCCTTTCAGGGGTTAAACCAAAGCCGGCCCCTCTGGGGTCGGATTTTTACTTTCTATCTCTTCGGAACAGCGCATTCAATCCTTCTGGATAATAAAGATGTAAATCAACATCTTCCAATATCAAAAATGAATGCGACTGTCTATAGAAAGGATATCTTATAATATTAAATAGTTATCGATTTGAAGCAAAATTTGATGGAGTATGAAAATGTCTGAAGCTTCCTTATGAAGCTGAGCTAAACTCATAATTAGAATTGCTGATACTCACTTGACGTACACATTTAATTATACTAAAAGGTGTATAAGGGGGTGAAAATATGCGGACTAACATTATGCTTGATGATAAACTCGTTGAAAAAGGCATGAAATATACCGGAATAAAAACAAAAAAAAAGCTGATAGATATTGCTCTCAGAGAACTTGTTCAGCGAAAGGAGAGAAAAGAAATTCTTAAACTGAAAGGAAAGCTTCACTGGGAAGGAAATTTAGATGAGATGAGGAGCATGCGGTTTGATGATATTAGTTGATACGTCTGTTTGGATAAATTTTTTCAACGGGATTAATACATTGACTGTTGACTTACTTGAAAAACTTGTTGAAGCAGAGGAGGAGGTTTGTATTTCGGAATACATTCTGACAGAAGTCCTTCAAGGTTTTAAACAAGATAGAGACTTCAAATTAGCACTGCAAAACCTTCTTAATTTTCCGGTTTATCCCCTTAATGGTATAGATTCTTATATCAAGGCAGCTCAACTTCACCGGAAATGCCGCAAACGGGGAATAACCATCCGCAAAACCGCAGATTGCATCATTGCCCAAACAGCGATTGAGAATCAATTGCTTTTGCTCCACAACGATGCTGATTTTGATAGAATCGCTTCCTGCTGCCCGCTAAGAATCTACAAAAAATAATTATAGCTTCAATTGGACAAAACCCTTAGAGCCTCTTGCAGAACCACTTGAAACCACATTATTTTCTCGTTCCCATGCCCCAGCGTAGGAATGCATAATGTGGTTGCATTAGCAGTTGTTTTATTTGTTATCAACACCGCGATATACTTCTTCAAAGAGTTCTTCAAATGTAGAAATCGTTCTGTTACGTTTCACTGCTTCATCAATCATACGTTTTGCATCGTTGGTCTTGTGACCAAGCTGAGAAACCAGCACATTCAGCATCTGTTTTGAAATGTCTTCCACAATCTGTATTTCTTCGGGCCCGTCCCCGGCAGTTAAAACGAATTTATCCATTTTTCCTTTAAGTGAGGCAATAATTTTCTGGGCTGTTCTTGTTCCAATGCCTTTTAATTGTTTAAGTTTAGCCGCATCTTTTGATTCAATGGCGCTCGCTATTTCACGGACGGGGATATTAAGCGCTTTGACCGCCTTAAGGGGGCCTATAGCTTCAACAGAAATAAAATACTGAAAGAATTCTTTTTCGATTTCCAGATTAAAGCCGATTAAAACCGGCTTTGGTTGTCGTTCAGTCTGGTGATAGTAGATATAAAGAGATATTTCTTCTCCCTCTGTCTTTGTTTTAAGAGTATCCATTACGATTGCAGGCAGCAGGATTTCATATCCTATCTGATTAACAAGAATTGTTATCCGCTCTTCTTCTTTTTTTAATAGTTTTCCTTCAATATAATTTATCACGGATGCTCCGCTTTACCTCGTAAACTTTGGCCGATGCATTTTTTGTAACGAAACAAGCCTATAAGTGCCAAGCTCAAGGCATCGGACGCATGGTAAGGTCTAATAGGAGTTGTTAAGTTAACTAAGTGCCTTACAGATTTTTCAAGCTGCATTTTAGTTGCATTTCCGTTTCCAGTCAAAACCTGCTTTGATTCACGAACTGGAATCTCAATTGAAGGCACGTCAACCCGGCATCCGGCAAGAAGGACAACACCTGAAACCTTTCCCAGTATAATCCCGGACTTTGGATATTTTTCCAGAGAAAAAACATCTTCTACAACCATTAGATCCGGTTTTTCATCCTTTAAAATCAGAATAAGTTTAGAAAAGATTTGATCAAGACGGGTCGGCAAAGAAATATTTTTTGAAGTATTAATACTGCCATATGAAAAGCCATCAACTTTAGACTCTGTTCCTCTAACGATGCCAATGCCGGTTGCAGCCAGACCTGGATCTATGCCGATGACCTTTATCATAAATATTATAAGTGCCTAAAGTGAGCTAAAGTATATTAAAGTGCCTAAAGTTGAGGAATGCGCCTTCGGCGCTGCCGGTTTTAATTTTTTTACCATACAATTTTGCTCACTTTATTTCCGGCTGAAGTTATAATCAAGCTCTGAAAATAGATAGCACGCCGAAGGCGTACCTCAACTTTAGGCATTTTAGGCACTTTAATATACTTTAGGCACTTTTTACTCATCTATCCTATACTATCAAAGATCTCGCCACATTTTTTCGCAAAAAATTGCTCAATTTTGGTTTAATTTCTTTGTCGCTATCTTAGCTTCATTGGACTTAGAATATTTTTTGACAAGTTCTTTCAATATAAGACGAGCATTTGCTTTATCTCCAAGATTAAGGAATGCAAATCCCTGCTTTAGAAGAGAAGCCGGCACTTTATTCCCTTTTGGATATTTTTCTATAACCTTCTGATATTCAAGTATAGCTTTTTCATACCATTTTTCACTGTAGTAAATTTCACCTATCCAGAACTGAGCATTATCTGCATGTGCCGACTTTGGAAATTTATTTATTAAATTTTTAAAACCCTTGCGGGCAGTTTCAAAGTCTCCTGCATCAAATGCCTGTTTAGACACCGTGTATAATTCATTTTCTGAAAGCTCTTGCCTGGATTGGGGTTTTGGTTTTATTTTCAGATCATTTTCATCTGATTCAAAATTAAGGTACTGCTCTAAGCGTGTTATGCGTTTTTTATTTAAACCGGCAGCTTTCTCTAATTTTTCCAACCGGTTTTCGGTTATTTTATCTGAATCGGACAGTTTTTGTTTTAATAAATAATCAGTTTCGTCAATTTTTCCGTTTATGCGCTGCATTTCAGCTTTCAACTGATCATGCATTGCATGCAGTTCGGCAGATTGATTTCTAAGTGTTTGTTCCTTTTCTTCCAGCCTGGATTTTAGCTCTTTATTATATTTTTTTGACTTTACATCGCGATGCTCGAGCAAAGATATGCGATTTTCAAGCGTAACAACGTCATCATACATTGCGCAGCCATATAGCATATTAAAAAAAAATATTAATGAAAATAAAACTGAATATTTCATTACAGAAACAAAGCCCTTTTCAAAACATAAGTTGAGCGATTTTTTACGAAGAAATGTGCCAAGATCTTGATGCAGCAAGGTTTGCGAAAAGCGCAGGCATACCAATGAATATATCGAGACTTTTCGCAAGTCCTTGATGCTCAATAGATTGGTGCAGATCAAGTAAAAAATCGCTCAATATCAACTACTCTAAGACAAAGTGGTCGCGCCTGTTTTTTGACCATGCTGTTTCATTTTGCCGGGGATCAGCAGGACGTTCCTCGCCATAGCTGATCGTTGTTAAACGTGACCTTGCAATGCCCAGATCGATCAGGAAGTTCTTTGCGCTTTGGGCACGCCTGTCGCCAAGGGCAAGGTTGTACTCGTTTGTCCCGCGTTCATCACAATGGCCCTCGATAATAACTGATTCACCGGAATTATTTCTCAGCCAGCCGGCTTTTCCTTTTAAAATTTCCTGAGTTTCAGGTTTAAGATCAGACTTGTCAAAATCAAAGTAAATATCTTCATTCATAAATAAGTTTCTGGCCGCAGTTATCTTACGCATTGCAGCTTCCTCTTTACTACGCTTTTCATCTAAAGCGCGTTGTCTTGCAATCTCTTCCTGCTTTGCTTTTTCAGCAGCCAGTTTTGCTGCTTCGTCTTCCTGAGTTTGAGCAAGGCCAAGGTCAGCCTTAACCGTCTTCTTTGCACAGGAAGTTACAATCATCAGTCCCGGAATTACTAATAAAAGAGATAGGCATATCCACAACTTTTTTTTCATTTTTTCCTCCTTTTGGAATACATTATTTTTTTTAGTTATCGATAACTCTTGGTGACCACTCAGGATCTGTCTGCTCACCTGACAAGGCAAGCAAGCACTTCTGGCCAGTTCCATAAGCAGTCATAACATAGATTCTGCAACGCCCTTCACGAGTTGAACTAAATGCAATGAGACTTCCATCCGGCGACCATGTGGGGGACTCATTGTTTCCTGCGTCGTGAGTTAATTGTAATGCAGGGCTTTCTCCATCAACATCTATTGTATAAATATTAATCTGCCCGTTTCCCATGCCTGAATATGCTATTTTATCACCCCTTGGAGACCAGTTCGGGCATGTATTGTATCTTCCTTGAAACGTCAATCTCTTTTCCTGCCCGGAATCTAAATCCATAATATAAATCTGGGGAGAACCAGACCTGTTTGAGACAAATGCCATTTTGTCGCCATCCGGTGAAAATGTTGGAGATACATCAATCCCCCAGTTATTTGTTAATTTCTTAATAATTTTTCCGGTTCCGGTCAACAGATAAATTTCTGAATTACCTGAAAACGAAAGAGTCGCAGCCAGAGAAAATTTGCCCGGCACCCATGCAGGTGTAATATTTATTCCCTCTTTGGCTACTATAGCGCCATGTTTATCTTTTAGGTGTTTTATATAAAGATCAGGTTTTCCCTTTGCGTAAGACGTATAAGCTATCCATTTTGCATCTGATGACCATGCAGGAGAAAGAGCTATAGATTTATTATAGGTCAATTGTTCAGGATTATGTCCGTCAAATTCACATAAGTATATATTCTTGTTTCCGGAACTTGTGGATACAAAAGCTATTTTACTGTCAAAAATTCCTTTGCTGCCGGTAAGTTTATATATAACCTCCCCACAAAAACGATGTATCATTTTACGCTGGTTATTCACAACACCTTTATATCTCTTGCCGACGATCAATAAACCTTTAAATGTGTCATAAAGCCTGAGTTCCATTTCAACTATATTATCTTTTAAAAAAAAATTGCCTGTAATAAGAAGTTCAGCACCTATGCCGGTCCAGTTCTTGAAATTGATGTTTGAAACAATTATATCCGATTTTTCAGGATCTACAAGATAGGCATCCCTGTCAATTATCTTGAAGTAACCAGTAAATTCCAATGATTTTGAGAGCAGATTTGATGCTTCTTGTGATAAGAACTTTTCTCCACCACTACCTGACATAGACTTGAACACAGGGACAGCAATCGGAATTTTTCTTATAAAAGGGTTGTTAATATCAATGTAATCATATTCTGTTCGGCAATGAGCCGGCTCAATCAAAAAAAATACTGTTGCTATCAAACATATAAAAATTATTTTGGTATATTTTTTTTTTAGCATACTTTATTTAATCGTACTTTTTTTCAACCCTGAAGGGGTAAATATCAGTCCAAGGTTATAATAAGGTTTTAAATATTCTTTAGGCAGTTCAGGAAGCGGGTCTGATTTCTTAACAGCTTTAAAGGCTGATTCGTCAAAATAACTGTCACCTGACTTTTTTTCAAACCATATATCATTTATCTCGCCGTTTTGCATGATTTTAATAACGACTATCGCAACCAGATCAGTATCGCCGCCGGTGAGCTGCTCGGAAAAAGCCCAGTTTTTTTCAATATGATAAGGAATTTCTGCTTTATATATATCTATTGGTTTCAGAGCCAGGTAGCCTGTAGTCAAAGCCCCACCCGGTATAGTACCGCGCTGTCCGGTCAGACCTTCCCCTTTTGCCCCGATATCCCTTGCTTCACTTGAGCCAACTTTACTTTTTAAACGGTTGATTGCCTCTATAACCGGATTAGGTCTTGAATCTTCTACCTGTTTTTCAATCCTTGTTATAGCGCTTTTGACAACCTTTGATGGCTTGAATGTCTTTTTTTTGAGCGATTCTTTTATTTGCCTGCTCTTTTTGGGGGCAACAGACACGATTTTTGATGGGATTTTGGAAACCTGAGCTTTTTTGGGCGGAGTTGACTGTATTTTAGATTTAAGCTCAATTTGCCCGGCCGGCCCCAATGCTGATCCCTGAGCAGGAAGTGTAACCATGCTGACATTAATGACGGACTGTGAAAACTTTTTATTATATGGAGTATGGATTGGAAAATAAATCAAGATTGCAAAAAAAATCGCATGGCATACCAGAGAAACCGCAAAAGGCAAAAATAATGTCAGGGGGGCATTCCCTGTACCGCGAAATAAATAAGAAGGAGCAAACATGCTTTCTTTCATCAGTAAATTAGGTTTATTGTAACTACTCAGGTGTTTAGACTGAAGGCTATAGGCTGAAGGAAACAGATGATTCCTGAGTATTATTCTCTATGTTTAGAACAAAATTTCCGACCGCTTTAAGAAAATATTGGCTTCTGGGAGTCTTTTCCCTAAAAGTCTTCAGCCTTCAGCCTTCAGCCTAACCAACCTGAGTAGTTACGGTTTATTTTTCTTTATCGGACTTTATTGGTTCTGTCACCATACCTAGCTTTTCAATGCCGGCTCCTTTTATCTCTGACATAACACGCACCACTACTCCATATGATATATTTTTATCAGCTTTTAAATAAACCTCCTGGTCAACGCGTCCATCAAGGATTTTTATAAGTTTTTCCTGCAAAAAATCAAGTGTCACCTGATAATCGTTTATGTATAATAAATTGTTCTTATCTATAGTTATTATAAGCGGGTCTTGTTCTGCGGAAAGCGATTCAGATGTTGCTTCAGGCAGGGAGACATTGACGCCTTCTATCATCATTGGAGCGGTGACCATAAAAATAATCAGAAGAACCAGCATAACATCAACAAATGGAGTTACATTTATGTCAGACATGAAGTTGTTATTATTTCCACTAAATGCCATTTTTTGTATCCTTTTAGGAACGGGGAAGTTAATTCGTCCCCGTTCCTTAGGTAAAAATATCACGTTCTACGATATTCAAGAAGTCAGCAGAAAAGCTTTGCAATTCAGTTTCAAGGGTTCTTATTTTTTGCATAAAATAGTTAAATGCTATTACCGCCGGTATTGCAGCGGCCAAACCGGCTGCAGTTGCAATAAGCGCCTCGGAAATTCCAGGAGCGACAACGGCAAGGCTGGCTGAACCACTGAGCCCGATGCCATGAAACGAATTCATTATTCCCCACACAGTTCCGAACAGACCGATAAAGGGCGCTGTATTGCCCGTTGTGGCAAGGAAAGGAACCATCTGAGTCATTTGGGCGACTTCTGTGTTAATCGACCGGCGCAGCGCCCTTTTTATATTGTCTGTTCCTGTAAACTTAGTGCCCAGGGATGAATGGGGGGCTGTTTCAGAGGACTGTGATGATTTTATTGGAATGCCGGATCTGGTCAATTTTTTAAGTTCCAGGTATCCTATACGAAAAACTCTGGCTATTGGGCTGCCATGAAACTGTTTTGCTTTTGCAAAAGCTTCTGACAGATCCCTGCTTTTCCAGAAAAAATCTATAAAGTAAGCTGATTCTTTATATGCCTTTCTGATATAGAGGTATTTAATTAGAATAATAGACCATGAGACTATGGAAAAAATCAGCAGAAGAGCCATAACAAACTGAACCA